>Ga0068617_1000032_pt1 | contig 14039 bp, 19 predicted proteins | sample InSIn1SAF170_2_FD_77422 | JGI IMG/M metagenome (GOLD analysis project Ga0068617, IMG submission 77422) | Clean room microbial communities from NASA Spacecraft Assembly Facility at Jet Propulsion Laboratory, Pasadena, California, USA -... ...
ATGCACAGCCAGGTTGCGGGTCCATTCTTTTTGTGGATAGTTTGGCAATAACAAGTACACCCGTTTCAGTGTCATGCAATCCAAACAAACTAGCGGGCCGGTCTTTATAGCCTTGTATATTCGCTTGTATTTTTTGCTTCATGTGTTTACTCCCATAGAGCCTATGGAGGTATTCTATTTAGCCCTGTTTGCCTGATTTACTTGGTTTTCCAATACTGCCTACACAGTTATGCACCTATGCAATTCTGCACCCGTGCAGTTATGCACTCATGCACCTGGCCTAGATTGATAAGGTAAATTGGCACCTATGCAACCTTGCACTTATGCACCTATACAGCTATGCAGTTTTGCACTTATACGCACAATATAAATACAACATGCTTTGCTTTACAGAGACTTAAAAGCTTAAAATAGTCCGAATCATCGAATATATAAGGCTTTAAGACATGCAGTTTCAGAACAAAACCAAAGCCAAAAAGGGTATTAATAATTTGCTTGGTACCGCAGATTTTAAGTATTTTTTACTAGATCCAGGCTTTCTGGTTATTGAAGATTTAGACCTGGGCAATACAAGTGTCACCAATGATATGCACAATGTTTTAGCCTCATTGATCCAGCTCAATCACAACCTGGCCACACTTAAAGTTATCTATAAGGATTCAATGGGGATATATGATGCAGTCCTGATTAGACCGGATAATTTAATGGAGGGGATCGCCTCATTAAATGCCGAAACACTTAACGAGGCCTGTAGACGTTACGATGAACGTATCGAGTACCAGGAACTTAAACAACATCACTCACTCAGACCGTGTTAATCAGTCACATCAACATCACGCCCGTTTTTAACAGTCGTTTGATCTTCTTGATTAACTTGCTGCACTAGCGGGAATCCACTTGGATCATCAGGGCCGGACCCTTTACCATCGTTCGGCTCATTCTCATCTGGCGCACTATAAAGCGGTACCGTGCAATGCAGATTAAAATCAATCGCCAGCATTGTGACATTTGAACTCCCTGTATCCACACTTGAAGCCGGGCTATCCGGGGCCTCAATTTGGCAAGGGAATCTCACATCATTTTTGGCGAATGTATAAACCGCATCAAAACCACGGCGCACGGGTGAATCCACATACAGCAACAGCTGAGCAGCTATACTTTTCGCCGTTGCTTCATCACTCGTACAAATCACCAGCTGGACCCGCAAATCACCCGCAATAGTTTTAACTTCAAAATAACGCTCTTTGGCATCATCGGGTAACATGATTTCCACGCTATCCGAAATTTGATAGTTAAAATCCCGTCCGGTTGGGGTGTAATCCTTCGCCATCCCGATAATAATCACAGGTAACTTTGCCGGGGTTGTTGGCTTGCCCGTGGTATCGTTTTTTTGCCAGGCGGCCAGCATGTCACTTGCCTGATCCACCAGGCGGCTAGGCGCATAAACAAAGCCATACGAAAAGCCACGCTTCTTGAACTCTTTTAACGCTGGCGTAGTTGGCACAAGCTCATTATAAAAGCCTTGCAGATACTCACCTAAAGCGATTTTAACTGGCTCAAACATTAGCGAACCACCATTGAACGAATTGATCGATACGCACGTTCATCTTTCTTGTTCTGTTCGCTACTTTGCTCTTTGAAGGTTGGTAAGATACCAGCTGAATCAAACACCGCCTTATCACGCTCCATACGCATTGTGGCCTCATTGGTTGAAATTGGCACTTCTGGCGCATCTGATTTTTTGTCGTACTCAGCCAACAGAGATAACAGCTGCTCATTTTCATTACGCAAGGCAACGGCGCTATCCAGGGCTAGTTTTTCACGGTACTCGCTTCGCTCTAAAAGCATGTTCATAGCTTGCGTACGATCTTGCAATTCAGCAGCCAAAACATCATCTAGGGTCATTCCACCTTCTACCACGCTATCCAGGGTCAAGCTGTACCCGCGATTGGTTGAATAGTTCGGATCATTTACCCAGTCAAAGCCGTAAAAGGTCGGTTTATTTTCATCGATGGCAGAACTAAAGCCGCCGACTTCGTTTGCATACATACGCGCAGCAATACGACCTGGATCGGTATCTAAAAATTCTGTTTGATGCTCAATATCGCCGTTTGGGTATGCCTTGAGGTAGGTTGTAACAATGGCTGGCTCAACAGCATAAGCCTTGCCTTGAGCAATCCCACCTTCCGGCGGCTCTAAACCAAAACGAATGCGGACCCAGTGGCCCAGGTATCCCAACATGCCACGGGTTTTAACTCTCTCCTGGCAAGCGGGTGAATTGATAGCGGCAACGATAGCCGGAATATCGAAATTACGTTCTACCCCTCTAAATTGTCTGCCACGTTCCTTGAGGTTGTAGCGGATCAATGGGGGCTGTACTAAATCAGTTTTCATAAGACAACCTGTATGTATATTTATCCCATCATGAGATAAAAAAAATACGGTTAATCTCCTGTTTTCCTATCTGGGCAAAATACCTAGAAATGCACTCATGCACTTATGCAGCTATGCACTTTTTATGAAATTGATTTTAATTAAATCAAATAATTAGATTAAAAAACTATCAATCACTCAAGCTATGAAACTTTAAATTAATGCACTTAAATGTATAAGTGCATAGACGTATATGCACTTAAAATGTACAAATAGCTGATTTTTGGGGCTTTATTTTATTGACAGAGGCCCGTAAAGCCTTATACTTCAATGGATTCATCATCAAACTGGAAATTAAAAAATGGCTTTTGTTATCTCTTTACTTAATCAAAAAGGCGGCGCTGGTAAGACTACAAATTCGCTTAATCTTGCACGTGCTTTTCAAAAAATGGGTATGGAAGTTGCCCTGGTTGATTCAGATCCACAAGGTAGCGCCCGCGACTGGAAGGAAGTAGATGAAAATAACCCGGTGCCAGTTTTCGCTATTGACCGCCCAACGATTCATAAAGATATTAAATCTCTATCCAATATGGATGTTGTCATTATTGACGGCGCACCTTCTTTAGAACAAATGAGCGCGTCAGCAATCAAAGCATCTGATTTAGTTATTATCCCGGTCCAGCCTTCACCACTTGATATATGGGCAACGTCCGACCTGGTAGATATGGTTAAACAACGTATCGAACTTACAGATGAAAAATTAAAGGCTACTTTCCTGGTATCTCGTGTAATTGCAAATACGTCACTGGGTAAAGAAGTTTCTAGCGTTTTGGCTGGCTATGAACTACCCGTGTTAGATACAGTTATTTTTCAGTACATCGACTACACAAAATCAATTGCTAAAGGTCTGACTGTTCACGACTATGCACCTAATTCCAATGCAGCTAAAGACGCTTGGAAACTAGCAGAAGAAATCAAAGCTAAATACCTCTCAGACAATACTTAATTCAAATATATGCACTTATGCACTTGATAGCATAAGTGCATAATTGTATAACCGCATAAGTGCATGACCCAGGAATATTAAATGTTAGAAATTAAATCCAAAAAGGACCAGGGCGATAAACGCAAAGCTCAGCAATTGGAAAGCATTAAGGATATAGGTCCAACCGTGCGTAGCAGCCTGGTATTGTCTGAGGATCGCCACAGACGCTATAAAATCTATCTGGCGCAAAACAGACTAAACATGAAGGACCATTTAACCAGCCTGATTGATGAATGTATTAAAGACATTCCATAAATACGCCCCGAAAGGGGCTTTTTAATGCCCGCTAATCGCTTGATATACAACGGCGCACAACTCATGTTATAACCTCAAAATCGACCTAGCTAAGCGATATATGTTTTAGCCTCGCCAATGGAGTAAACATGAATATTGAAAAAATGAGGGACTTCTACACCAGGCATAAGCCCTATAGTCTCCAAGACTACACAAAAGATGCAGAACAATTAATTTTCAACCGGATCAATTACCATAAATACGATCATGAATCCCTGGTACCAGATCCAAGTTATCTACATGACACTATGGCCGTTATGGACCCACAACATGCGGCCCAGTGGTCGATTTTGTCCAGGAAGCGTAAAGCAGGGTTAATGCTTGTGGTCCTATATACGCTGGCCATTGAATATGAGCTTGATATGACGGCGACCCTGGCACATAGAATGCTACAAGGCCTGTTTGATTGCAGCACATCAAATAAGACCCTGATTGCTGCTTTTGGTGAGCATGGGCGCACTGCAGCTGATAAAAGTGAGGACTGGGAAAGGATAGGGACCATTATTGCGAAAAAACGGCCCTGGGCAATGAAAAAGCTGAATCAGAACCGGGCAAGAGTGCGAAAAAATAAAGATATGGCCTGGGACCTGGTAAACCAGCACTTTAAGAAGGTACGCGCAAAAAAGGAAAGCCCTTACAAATAAGGGCAGGCTACAACATATATCAATTAGCAAATAGCCCTGAAAAAATCAGGGCATTTTTTTAGTAATCGTATTTTTTTGCAAAATAAAGCTCACAATCAGAACATTCACCATGCACTAGAACAACGTCCTTTCCGCAACGATGGCAATATGCGTTTTCCTCTATGCTGGATGGGTCCACATTAAACAAATGCTTAGGTGCCTGTTCAAAATATCCATCAGGATCATAAACAAGGTCAGATGCGCCGTTGCGCTTCGGTTTGCTTTCAAAGCCAAAATAAAAGCGTAACTGGTTATCTTTTTTCCAGCCAGACGGTAGCAACCCATAGGCGGTTATAAGCCTTATTTTTTCCCATGAATCCAGCAATAACTAAATCACTGTTTGAAGCCTGGTAAGCACGACAAGTAATTTCTTGCCCCTGAAAGGTCCCTTGTACTGTCCCTACCAGATCCCGGTTACGGTTTATACCCTCAGATTTAAAAGAGCTGTAATCAAATTTCATACCTAGCCTATTTCATTTGATGAATGAGGCCTCAATATACTGTGATGTTATCACAATTTCAATAGGCAAAATAAAAAGGCCCTGGACTTATCCCGGACCTCCTTAAAATTACAAAATCAATCAGACTATGCTTAAAACTCTATTTACCTTTTTTTTAACAGTAGTAGTAAACAGATCGGTAATCAGTGAATCAGATAATAATATAGCCTCATTTCCCTCAGATTGCGCTATTTTGAGGTTTTCGTATGCTTCGGCTATGTCGGTATAGCTTTTATGTGAAACATGCTCTAAACGCTCATTATCGTGAATTAAAGCATCAAGACTTAATTCTGACTTTTTAAAAATAACAACGGTGTAAGATTTCATGATGAAAATGTCCAATTTATGTAGTTTTGTTCTTAGGTGTGAATACTTTGATTTACAATCTATCTTATAGGCTAGATCTTATTAACAAGAATCACAATACTGTTATTAAATTTTATTAATGAGTAACCCAGGATTAATTTAAATAATCAAAATCTATTAATCACTGTAATAAAAATTAGAGAGCCTAAACTTGAATATTAAACGGTATTTACTACCCTTAAACATTCTTAAAATTAAAATTAAAAAAAATAAGATTTGGCTTTTATATACTTTTAAATGTTTTTAAATGCTTTTAGGCAGCTTGAAACCCTTGCACAGCAGGCCTTTTCAGCTTCATTAGTAGACATTTACCGTGCTATTAGTAGACATTTACCGTGCTATTAGTAGACATTCTCCGGGCAATGAGTAGACATTCTCCGGGCATAAATAGACACTTACCGTTAATGTAGTTTTCACACATTAGATTTATTTTTACTCAGGTATAAATTAGCCTTAAACTAATTAAAATTAATATAATAAACTATGCCTAATAATAATGTTTAGATGCTCTTTAATATCCTCCACAGTAATAAGTGCTAAATCACATAAACCCAATAAATACGGGCCTTCGAGTATTTATAAGTAGACATTTACCGTGCATATAAGTAGACATTCTCCGGGCAGGACTAGCCATCTAATTTCATAAGTAGACATTTACCGTGCATAAGTGCATAGGCGCATAACGCTTGTGAGTAGTAATTCATCAGACAATTGAAAAGCTTATTGCTTATTAGTAGACATTGAAATATATTGTCTATTAATTGCAGTGAGCAATCATCGTCAACATCAAGGCTATTTTATGGACACCAAACAACTTGTCGTTAAAGACAATATGCTTATCAATGCCAGCTACAATCTGGATCTTATCGAACAGCGAATGATTTTACTCGCGGTTGTAGGTGCTAGAGAAACCGGACAAGGTATTACTGCAGATAGCAGATTGATTATCCATGCTCAGAACTATATGGATTGCTTTAACACCAATAGAAGTGGTGCTTATGAGGCCCTTAAAACAGCTGCTAAGAATCTTTTTGAGCGTAAATTTACCTACAAGGAAATTAGAGAAGGTAAAGAGTTTTATATTAAATCTCGTTGGGTGAGTGAAGTCGGCTATTGTGAAGAACAAGGCTGTGTAACCCTGGCATTTGCCCCAGTAGTAGTGCCATTGATTACGCGCAATCATAAGCACTTTACCTGGTATAAGCTGGGCCAGATTGCAGAACTTAAAAGTAAGTATGCGGTCAGACTATATGAAATCCTCATTGCTTGGCGTGAGGTAGGCAAAACGCCGACTATTCAACTTTCAGATCTACGCTTTAGCTTAGGAATTGAGGAAACGGAATATCAGCGTATCCCCGACTTTAAGGCCAGGGTCCTAAATCCAGCTTTAAAACAGATTAACGCCCATACGGATATTGAAGTAGAGTGTGACCAAATCAAGACGGGTCGCGTGGTATCAGGCTTTAATTTCAAACTAAAGATGAAGCCGACAGTTGAGAAAGTCAGCAAGAAAGCGACAGAAGAATCAGAAGAAAATAAGCTGAACCGCAAAATTCTAACCATGACTGATAGCCAGATCACAACATTTGCAACCAAATTAAGCCGCCTACATTCATTCGGGGGTAAATATGGCGGGCAAAATGAGCAATATGAGCAGCTGGCCATGAGAACAATTGACATGCTAGTTGATCCTAAGACCCGCATGGAGTTAAAAGATTATCTGGTAGAGGCTGGCTTTAAATAAGACATAAAAAAAGCCCCCTCGGCTAGAAGGGGGCTTTCCCATTCCCAATATGGCAGTCGGGAATGTCATCATCAAACTGTAAGGCTAGTTACAGCCCAGTAAAGATAACACATAGATTGTGAAAATCCACTAGCGCCGTTTAAATTATAGACTTTTACCTATCTTTTAATTAACCAAAAATAAACCCGGACATTGATCCGGGTTTTTTGTGCCTGGTAGATTAGCAATCCTCTAGGCGGCATTGTGTAATTTCATAATCCTCACGCTGTACCAGTAAATGACGATTTAACAGCTGCCATTGCGCCGTTGTCATGTTTTCCGGCTGGCCCTGGCTAATCTTTTTCTCAAGCTTGTTATATCTGGCCAGAACTTGATTACATTCCTCTTGTAACCAGGACTTTTCATAATCAAAATTTGGATCATCCATACAGCATGTGAATTTTTCATAAAACTCACTGGCTGGACGGGTCCAGACTTCACCATTCATCAGGCTTTGATATACGGCGACCTCACTAGAATCAGCCTCATTCTTGGCAATATGCAGCAGCTTATAGATCCCGCCCTTATGGTGGATGAAGTAAAGCTGCTCACCTCTTAATACATTGGCTCTTTTAGTCTGGTTTTGGTGCATTTTTTCCGTGAATAAGATGCTGGCCACGTCCCAAACCTCAGCCATTGCTTTTTTATGCGCTGTAATCTTGCCCACTTCCTCATCATAATCAAAGCTACTAATGAGCGAGCTAACGCCGTTTACCATAAAGCCGTTTACGAGGGTAATAGAGCAGACAGTAGAGCGTTTATTGGGTAACAAGGTGTATTCAATATCTTTAATCAGGCTTTCAACCATTTCAGCAGTCATGCGTGGCCCAATTGGTGCCTTACCATGAATTAACTGTTCAATATCTTTATCGTTCATATCTATTTACCTGAAAGCAGATACAAAAAAGCCAGCTTTTTACGCTGGCTATCTTGCTGTTCTGACACTATCGAGTAATCAACTTGCACGACCCAGTGAAGCTGACCAACCACAAAACATAAGGACTAAGAGCATCCGTGCTGCAATAATAAGTCTAAGGCTTTTTTAAATCAACAAAATTAAATAAAAACTAACTAATTTAATATCATTGTGATAATATCACCAATCATCAAACGATTAAGGCTAATCACTATGAAATTAACTCGCAATGCTGCAACAACTTTTGATTCAGAACAGAAAGAACACCGCCGCAACCGTGGCCGTTTTCACTTTTATCAAGTAGAAGCAATGAAGCGGCTAGACATGGATTCCCCAGTATTTGAAACACCGGACCAATTTATTGAATTTCATACCAGCGGCAAGGGGTAACTATGGAACTCACCAGGGACCAGGCACGAGCCTATTTTGTTGAATGTTGCCTGAGCTACCAGGACATTACTAAAGACCACTTTAAGAAGCTTCGCGCCGTGGTGAATCAGAACCTCAAGGAAAGTGGCTATCTCGATGGCTCATTTTCCTGTCATGGCCGGATCAAGTACACCAGTAGCGATAAAGGCGGGGTATTTGAGGCAAGTTTTAATTGCCAGGCGTTTTATTTCACCGGACGGCAATGTATCGCTTTTGAGAAAGGCGGCTTTATTGGCTTTGCTGGTTGGTCAGATACTCAGAATATACAGCCAATTTTACACGGCTTTTTTACCTGGTGTGATTGGGTAAAAGAGCAACTTGATATTACATACAAACAGGAACAAAACTAATGGAAATGAATGCACCGATCAAGTTTGAGCTAAGTATATATGCGGTTAATCACGAAACCGGAACTCAAGCTACGCTAAACGTAAGTTTACCGCTAGGTCAGTACCCAACACCCGATACAATCCGGGAGCTTATAAAGAAGAATGTGGCATTATTGCCAGAAGGCTATGAACTCATGAATAAAAAAGAGTTTTTTAACGCCTATCTTGCTGAGGAGTATGGATCACAAGAGACATTTGCCACACCTGGATCGCCTGATTTTGATGAAACCTATGTTCAGGGGTCAGATAAATGAGCATTTTAAACAGTCAATACGTGATCACAATGGATGACGGCAGCGAATGGGCCGTACCTATGCGCCTGATTGCTGAGGATCGGGCTAAATTCTATGCTGGTATAGATTACAACGGTGATGTAAATGAAAGCCTCAAGGATGATACCCTGCCTTACTTCACCCAAAGCGCCTACGCAATACATGACTGGGCCTCAAATAACATGAATTGGTCCGATGTTCAGCCTCACGCCGTCATGATTAAGGGACCCGAAGTAGACTACCAGGATGGCTGGGTAAATGGCGCTTACTCTATTCGCTCGCAACCCATATCTTGAGCTATTTAATGTGATATTATCACCTGTATAATATTGCAGAATAAGCTTTTAAGGGAATATCAATGGAAAAGACCAAGCCAAAACCAATGACAGCCTATGAACGGCGCAAGGTTACTGAACAGCGTAAAAAGGCCCAGGGACTAACCAAAAAAGCCTACTATCAGAATCAAAAAGATATTGAGCTGGTTAGTCAGGTAAAAGAGCAGCTGCAGAACCAGGGTGAGGATTGCACCAATGATGAAGCAGTAGCTCATATATTCGACTTCTATAGGAAAAATGCCCTTTAACCGGGGTTTTTTCTTTTCTAATCTTAATTTTTGCCGGGATCATAAAGTGGCTAAATGTAATATCTGCAATAAACGTTGGTTTTTTTCATCACAAGTGAAATGCGACTGTAAGGCCAAACAACTCAAGGCCCGTGCAACACATTTTAATACAGTGCCTCAGCCAGATATTAAGCGTACCGGATCGGGCAACTCATCAAGCAACCTATCATCCGGCTATATGCACCAGCAAAACACAATGTTACTTGCCTCAGCTTTGAATGATGATCAACCTACCAGGGGCCATAGTGATAATTGCTATAGTTCTGGCACCTCAAGCAACCACTATTCAAGCGGTTATGGTGGCTCATCCGGCTATGACGGCGGCTCATCTAGCTGTGATAGCAGCAGCTCAAGTTCATCTTCAAGCTGTGATTAATTTTTCAGACTAAAGCCCTTTAACCGGGGCTTTTTTATACCTGGTAGAAACACACAAGCAAAAAAAACCGCTATTACTGGGGGGTAATAGCGGGCATCAAAAAGTAACTTTAAATTTGGTTGGAGCCTGTGTAAAAAACTAAAAACACCACAAGCAGCAGACTTTCGATTAGAGCATGGCCTCAATTAGTTTTTCTGCTATCAGCACCGTTTAGCTGACGGAAAGCATTGTATATCAATAGATCATGAAATAAAAGCTTTTGACTAATAAAAATATTAAATAAAATCTAATTTATTTACTCAATATCATCAAAAGCCGCCGCCGCTTCTTCTTCCAGGCTCTTACCTACATCATCCACACTATCTAAATCCTTCTCAGTAGCGATATAAGATACGTTTTCCAGGAAAGCAAAACAGATTGCATCCCATAAATCGGGTGAACCCATCCCTTCCCATTCAGGACTATGCTTAGGCGGGACCCTAATTCGTCCTTTATCAGTGAATGATTTAGGAATGCGGCTAGATTGCGCTAGAAGCTCTTTTTTATATGCCGGGGTCAATATACTAAGTCGACCCTCTTTTGCAGCCCTGGCGGCCTGGTGCATGGCCTGAGCGCGTAAATTTAAATAACGGTCCTTATTCTTGTTCTGGAAACATGGATTTCCCCAGTTTACCCGTGTAATGACCTGGTTGGCATCCTCAAGATCCTGGCATACGTTAATACCTAAGCCGCCGCTATCGACTACTTTTGTATTGTCCGGGTATTCCTGGCCAGACCCCATAATACGGCCAGCTAATTTGTTGGATCTTACGCCGTTGGTGAACAATGGGATTTCAATTACTTCAACTCGCCTGGCTTCGGGTCCTACATCACCGTAACCAATCACCCGGATCGCCACGATTGCAGATTTATCGCGGATACCTTCACCGGATGCAACGTCACTTGTGAGTAAATAGCCGTATGGCTCACTTTCATCAATAATTCGGCCATAGCTATACATTTTCATAGCTACGCGCAAACTCATCATGTGCTTTGATGAATCTTGCGGGAATAAGCCCAGTAAACGGACCCGCCTTTCATCATCATCGTATGAGTTCCATAGGGCCATCAAGGCATCATCAGACACCAGGGGCGAATCTACTGAACTAAATACAAGGTTATTCCATTCCCCGCCGTTGGCCAGCGATAACTCATGATGTGTACGCCAGAAAAAGCCCGCATTACGGGTAGGCTGTGAGTTCATCAGCATTCGGTTATGCTGTTCTGTCAAAGCGCCTAGAAGTGTGGTTGTCACTTCATCTGGTACGGTACTTGCCTCATCGACAATGACCAATAGCCATTCACCATGACGGCCCGCCATTTTGTTAGCGGTTTTGGCGTTGGCTGTTTTAGATTCCACAAACCAGGTATCTTCAAAGCCCTTAATACGCATTGTGGCATTCGCCAGGACTTCGATATGATCAGCAATCCAGCCATAGTTAGGATTGGCTCGGATACGTTCAACGTTGGTGCCAATCTCCTTCCACATGGTCGCTTTCAACTGGTCCATGTCGTTCGCTGTAATCAGCGTAACGGACATAGGGAAACAAAGTAGGTGCCATAAGACAATGTGAGAAGTACCGGACGTTTTACCCGTACCATGACCAGAAGCAACACTTGTCCTGGAACGGGAACAAGCCACGGATCTATGCAATTCAATCTGGTGAGGCGTTGGCTCTAGGCCAATAACCTCAATCACAAAACGAACAATATCCGGTGCAAATCGTTCACAAAATTCGGGCCATCTTGGGTCCTGGTGTAATAAAACGCGCTTAACCATTTGATAACATCACTTATTAATAATGTTCTCAATGTCACGGACGGCGGCACTGTAAACTTTGCTGTGATAGGTCCCGTGCAAGTTATCCCTGGATTCTGCAATTTCAGCACTTCGCATATAAGCATCTTGCATTGCGACCAATTGCAGCTGCTCTTGCTCATAATCAGTCAGGACCGATTGAACCAGGTCAACTTTTGTGGCCAGCTTAATTGTGGCGATAACCATGCCCAAATAAACAAGCCAGCTAATCACGATAGGACCCAGATCAAACGGCGCGTTATCCATACGGCAGACATACATGCCAGATAGACAGCCCGCCGTACTTTTAACAAGCGTGTAAAAAATAAAGAGGTACGCCCAGATAGCAGCAAACCCCACGGACCAAGCTATTTTCTTGTATCGCTTAAACTGGCTTTTAATCCTGGCGGTAGCTCTAAGGCCCTGGGGTGCAGTCGCTTGTGTCATTGAATCCACTCTTACAAAATCAAGACTTCATTTAAGCGGATCAAAAACAGCGAAAAGCTTTGATTTTCCTATTTGGTCGCCTGGGCCTGGGCTATCCTGGTGCTGGCAATTTCAAAATAATGAGCATCCAACTCGATACCAATAAAATCACGCCCAGTATTGAGACAAGCAACCCCGGTGCTACCCGATCCCATTGTAAAATCCAAAACAGTCTCCCCTTCCTGGGTGTAAGTCTTGATCAGGTATTCCAGTAGAGCTACTGGCTTTTGGGTAGGGTGAAGGGATTGTTTCTGCTTATCACTGTTAAACTTTTGAATAGATCGCGGGTAACGCTCTGTAGAATCATAAACCTGGCGTTTAATGGCCTTTCCATAACACTCACTTCCTATATCCGTCCTAGCTGATTGTTTACGGCGCTGGCCAGTGGTTTTCTGAGGGTTATAGGTCGGCTGACGGGCATAAAATACGCTGATAATCTCATGAGCGCGTAAAGGCTGCTTTTTTGCGTTTAAAAAGCCTGTAGCAGCTGGCTTTTCATAGATCCAGTCATAACGAAACTGCTTAATATTGCTTGCCCGGAGTAGGCTAGAAAATGGCTCTGCACCAAATAGCACGATTGCGCCGTTGGGTTTAATGATTCTCTTTAGCTCGGCCCACATCAAGCCAAAATCAATGACTGAATCCCATTTACAGGCCGTGGTGCCATACGGCGGGTCAGTCAAAATCAGATCCACACTTTGATCCGGGATCAATTTCATTTTTTCCAGGCAATCGCCTTGTATTAACTGCATATCAAACACTGTTTACCACTTGAACGCCGTATTGAAGCAAGGGCAAACCAGGTCAAATCCTTTGATTTTCCTATACTGAGCTATCCATAGGGTGCATGAGTGCATAACTGCATAAATGTATAACTGCATAATTGCAGACAAAAAAAGGCCGCCTAATGAGGGTTACTAGGCGGCTGAATAAATCTTGTGTTTTTTAACGTGTATCACCTCACGGGATAGGTAAATACCCATAGCGGCTTTATGGTCGGGCTACTATCATCTACGACCAATAACGTGCTATGCCGTCCAGACTGTATTACGCATTCGTCTGGCAGTCCTCGTTAGCCTCATGTCATAGCTAACGGCGTAATGTCCGATGACCTTAAAAGGTTTCGCTAGAATCTCACTAGCTCGTCAGATCGGTTGCCTGTCTGTTCCAGGCTGTCATGTTCATCATTCTGCGGTATATCTGCAACGACACGTTCAGGGCATACGATCCCATAGTCGCCAGTTCTCGAATTATTCGATCACCCGTTCACGTCATAAACAACGACATTCAATTCTTTAGAACTGGTGCGCCATACTGGAAACGAACCAGTGACCATCTGCTTAGAAGGCAGATGCTCTATCCAACTGAGCTAATAGCGCATAAGTGCATTACTGCATAAATGTATAAGTGCATAAGTGGCAAAAGGGAGGATTAACAAAAACCTTTTGCCACTTACTAACCTGATTAAGCGCGGGCTACGCTAAATAGCTGCTGGACTTTCGCTACCCAGGAACATGACAAGTAACCCAACATCTCACATTCACAGCTAAATATTTAAATCTGTAAGCAGCCCAGGTATGGGGTAGTCACACGCTGAGGAATGAACACCCAGGCCGCTTGCGTTGAAATATAAGCCTTTAGCTTGTTATTTGCAACCAATAAATTAAT
>Ga0068617_1000034_pt1 | contig 13672 bp, 5 predicted proteins | sample InSIn1SAF170_2_FD_77422 | JGI IMG/M metagenome (GOLD analysis project Ga0068617, IMG submission 77422) | Clean room microbial communities from NASA Spacecraft Assembly Facility at Jet Propulsion Laboratory, Pasadena, California, USA -... ...
CTGGATTTACTAAACTTCCGACGGTTACATTTAAAGTTGCAATTTCGGCACATTCCGAAGCATTTGGAGTAAATGTGTAAGTTCCGTCAGCGGTATTGTCAATTGTTGCTGGCGACCAAGTTCCGGTAATTCCATTTGGAGAAACTGTGCTTAATGTTGGCGCAGATTGACCGTTACATAAGTTTAAGCTGGTATTGAAGTCAGGAATTGTTTTGGTATTAATGATGACATTTAAAGTTAGAGAATTGGCACATTGTCCTGCATTTGGAGTAAAAGTATAAGTTCCGTTTGAAGTGTTGTCAATAGTTGCAGGCGACCAAGTTCCTGAAATTCCGTTTGGAGAAGTAGCGTTTAGTGAAGGAATTGTTTCTCCATGGCAATAATTTAATGTTGTTGGAAAATCAGGAACAATTCCAGTGCTGACTTTTAATTGTGCGGCATTGCTGACAACTTTTTTTCCAGTTGAAGTCATTTCGCAATAATATTGATTATTGTTAAAACTACTTGGAATGTTATTTATTGTCAATGTGTTTGTTGTTGCGCCAGAATATTGGGCATTATTAACCACATTGCTCCAAACTCCAAAGGCATTTACTACTTTCCATTGAAAAGTAAAACCAGCAGGATTAGAAAGTGGAGCGGTAAAAGTAACTAAAGCACTCTCGCAAACTGTTTTGCTCACCGGATGTGTAACAGTAGGCAAGGTGGGAACCGCAACATTATGGATTCCAATGTTATCGCATCTTTCTAATTCAAAACCATACCAATCGTTACCATCAAATACTATCTTTGGAGCAACTGCATCTGGATTTCTAATAATTGTATATCCAGATCTTGCAAAAAGCAGATGTACATTATCAATGACAGCTCCGTTTTTCAAAAGTTCAAATTCGTCATTTTCGTTAAAGCCAGTATTAAAAATCTGGTCATAAGTAGCAGAGCAGGTGGTATTTCCTAATCCTAACAAAAATATTCCTCCCGGAGGTATTGATCCTACAAGATTTAAAGGAGTAGTTGAAGGATTTGCATCGCCAACATCACCATATCTTTTAACAGAATAGTCGGCTAAATTGACAGTTGATGCGGTTCCATTATAAATTTCAATGATTCCGCCACTTCCTCCAATTCCACCATCTCCGGTAGTTCCAACATCATGTATTTCAGAAATATAAATATCGCTAGAATAATTTGTAGCTACATCAGAGATAATTTTATTGAAAGGTGTTGTTGAAATGCCCGGACAGCCGTTTGTTGTTACGGTAATGTTTCCAGTTGCATTTCCTGCAGGAACATATGCTTCAATTTTTGTATCAGAAATTATATTGAATGTGCTTGGTATGCCGTTAAATAAAACTGCGGAAGTACCAAAACCTGATTGAAACCCACTTCCGTTTATTGTCACGAGTGTATTTTGCGGTCCAGTTGCAGGGATAAAAGATGAGATTGTTGCTGCGCTACAGTCTAAAATTACGTTTCCGTTTAAAGTAAAGTCATCTAGTCTAAAAGTTCCATTACCTGTTGCTCCTGTTAGGGAAATGACTACTGTTACAGTTCCTCTTAATCCAGAAACAGCATTACTTACATTTGTATTGCCTAACGGAGCTCCAGTTGTTGGAGTTGTTCCAGATCCCACATTAATTCCATTAATAGTCATTGACCAATCAGTTGCTCCGAAATTGCTTCGTACTCTCCAAAAATTAAAGGAAGTAATGTCAATTTTGTAGTTAGGAGCAACTGAAAACGTTAGTGTAATAGTACTGTTAGTTGATGAGGTTAATCGTATAGCTTGACCAGTTGATCCAGTAGTGCTAGTCCATGTATTTTCACTATTGCTCCAGGATGAATTTGACAGATTGGGATTTAGAATATTTGGAGCAACTGTATAAGGATGGGTTGAAATAGTCGTAGTTCCAAAATTGTGTGAATAAATTTGTGCTTTTGTGCTAAATCCTGTTGCTAAAAATAAAAGCACTAATAGGAAATAATTGAATATTTTTGGGGATTTTAAAGACATATCTTTTTGAATATTTAAGCTTTATTACTGTCTTTTATACAGCCCCGAAAATTACTGCATTCTGTTTTTTTGGATGACTTCTTAGTTTTATTAAAAGTTTTCCTCAAAATTAATTTAATTGGTTTTTCTTTATGAAAACGTTAAGTTTTTTGTTCTAATAACAATAAAAAAGGGCATCAAATAAGATGCCCTTCTGTAATATTTATACTATTCCTATTTTTTCACGATAAGGAATTCGTTTCTTCTGTTCTTTGCATGGTCTTCCTCGGTGCAGTTTTCCTTGCAGTCCACCTTCGGCTCGCTCTCGCCGTAGCCCTTTCCTGTGATCCTGCTCTTTGCGATTCCCTTGGAAATCACGTACTGTACCGCAGCTCTTGCTCTTCTGTCAGAAAGATTCAGGTTGTACTGGTCAGAACCTCTGTTGTCGGTATGCCCCTTGACCATGATCTCCATCGTCGGGTTGTTTTTCAGCACCTGAACAAGCTTGTCAAGCTCGAATGCGCCCGGCTGGGTGATGTTGCTCTTGTCAAACTCGAAGAAAATCTCGTTAAGCGTAATCTCCGTTTCTTTTACGATAACGTCGATCGGCTGCAGGTCGGCTGCAACATTTACAGTGCCTCCGTTGGTTTTCGCCACCGGGAAGGTGTTGCTCTCGTATCCGTCTTTTGTAACTTGGATGGCATAAGCTTTATTACAATCTACGCTATAATAAACCTCTCCGTTGGACTCGGAGATTTTAGTCTCGATCACGTTTTTCTTCTCGTCAAGTATCGATACTTTCGCGTCTGCTAGCGTTTTTCCTGTGCGCGCGTCTCTTACAAGAGTAACAACTTCAACACCGCATACCGGAGTCGCAAGGTAGATGTTGTCAACGCCCGACCTGTTGCTCGAGAAGAACCCGATGTTCTTTGCCGTATTGAAGGTGAATGCGAAATCGTCCTTCTCCGTGTTTACCGGAGACCCGACGTTTACCGCCTCTGATTTCCTGTTAAGGTCGATCACGAATACGTCCAATGCCCCGAAGCCTTTCCTTCCGTCGGAAGAAAAGTAAAGCTTGTTGTCGTCAGTGATGAACGGGAAGCTTTCGTTTCCTTCGGTATTTACCGATTTTCCAAGGTTTTCAGGAGTTCCGAAGCTTCCGTCAGCATTTACCGCTACTTTCCATACGTCATTACCTCCGATAGAACCCGGCATGTTTGATGAGAAGTAAAGCGTCTTTCCGTCCTTGCTCAGGCTCGGGTTGCTTGTCGAATAGCTCTTGCTCGTGAAAGGAAGCGCCTTGACATTGCCCCACTTGTCGCCATCTTTGGTGGCTTTATAAAGATAAACCTGGCCGTATTTCAGTTTTTTTGCCTTGTCCCTCTCGAAGTCGCCTTCGTTGAAGCTCTCGCTGGCAAAATACATCGTGTTCCCGTCTGCGCTTATTGTTGCAGGCCCGTCGTGGAACTTGGTGTTCACCTCTGTTACGGGAACAGGCTCGCTGAACGTCCCGTCGGCATTGCGGACCGACCTGTAGAGGTCAAGGAAGGGCTCCTCGTTCCATCCGTAGTTTTTTCTGGCCTTGTTCCTTGCCGAGGCAAAGTACAGGTAGTTGTCGTTTGTAAGGACGGCGCCGAAATCAGACTTGTCGCTGTTGATGTCCAGGGCCTTCTCGTCGAAAAGCCTCGTCTGGCTTTTCAGCTTCGGAAGGTAGTCCGGGTCCTGCTTGAATTCCACCGCCCTGTGGTCGTTTGGCGCAAGGCTGGCAAATTTCTTCATCTGCTTGTTCGACTCGGCGTATTTGCCTTCGGCCTTCAGCATCTGGGCATAGCGGTAGTAGGTTTCCGCATCCTGCTGTGTCTCGGTCGCCCTGGCATACCATCTTGAGGCTTCCTTGGTGTTGAATACGTTAAAGTAGCTTTCTGCCAATTGCTTGTAGACATAGCTGTCGGCCTTCTTGCCCTCGGCAAGCTTCAGGTATTCGTTTGCCGCATCGACATACTCGAACCTGGCAAACAGCCTGTCGGCCTTTTCGGTGTCGGAGTTCTGCGCCGAGAGCGTCATGCTGGCGATCACAAAACTTAATGTAATATATAGATTCTTCATTGTCTTTAGTTCGCTTTAGGTTAGAAATATCTTGGTGAGCGTGATACTTTTTTAGGGAAGTTCAGGTCGAACAGCAGGATTACCTCGTGGGAAGCCGGCGTGGAAACCTTCAGGTCCGAAAGGATCCTGTCGTAGGCATAGCCGATTCTCAGGTTAGGGGTGATCGCGTAGTTTACCATGGCTCCGTAAGAATCATCCAGCCTGTAGGTCGCGCCGATCTCGAACTTCTCGTTGAAGAGGAAGTTGGCCGAGGCGTCGAACGAAACCGGCGCGTCGAAGGCCGACTTCAGCATCCCTGAAGGCTTGAACTTGAGGTTCGGGTTCAGCTGGAAGACGTAGCCCGCCGTAAGGAAGTAGTGCTGCGTTTCCTCGCCGTAGTGCCTTTCCTGCCCGTCGTCCCTTACGCTCAGGTGCTTGCTTTTAAGCATGTTCGGAACCGAAAGCGCAACGTAGTAGTTCTCGGTATAGTAGAAAAGTCCGGTACCTATGTTGAAATAGGTATTGCTGCTGTTCTGCTGGAAAGCCTCGTCTGCCGGGTCGGGAAGCGTGCTGTTGATGTCGCTGAAAAGACCGATCTTCTGGAAGGTCATCCCGGCTTTCAGTCCCAGCGCCAGGCGGTGCTCGCCGCCAAGGTTAAGCGTGTAGGAGAAGTCCCCGTACACGTTCTGCTCCTTTACGGGACCGATCTCGTCGGCAATCATCGAAAGCCCGAGGCCCACGTTCTTTCCGGCAGGCGTATGGCCGGAAAAGGTGAAGGTCTTCGGGGCGTCCTCGATGCCTTCCCACTGGTGCCTGTATAATAATCCGAAGGAAAGGTTTTCCTTGGAGCCCGCATACGCAGGGTTGATTACGTTCATGTTGTACATGTACTGCGTGTAGTGAGGGTCCTGCTGCCCGTAGGCTTCGGACAGCGACACTGCAGCAATCAGCGCGGTGAAAATTATTTTCTTCATTGTTTGGTTTTTTGAATCCCGCACGGGCTCCCGCAATGCGGAAGCCCTCGGGACTGTTTTGGTTTAGTTTCTCTGTCTGTTGATCTGTACCCAGCCGGTGGCCGTCTTTACTCCGTCCCTGTAGATCACGTAGTAGTACGTGCCGTCTGGAAGGTCGTCGCCCTTGTCAGACTGGCCGCGCCATTCCTTGACGTAGTTGTTGCGGCTGTACACCTGGGTGCCGTAGCGGTTGAAGATCTCAAGCTTCCTTACGTTGAAGCCCGTAAGGTCGAACTCGTCGTTGCTGCCGTCTCCGTTCGGAGAAATACCCTTAGGAATGTTGCACGAAACGTTGTAAACTGTAAAACTTTCGGTAGTCTGGCAACCGTTTTTATCAACTAATACTGAAAATTGTATAGGATAGGAAGTACTTCCTAAGCTTGATACATAAGAAAAGACATCAAATGTATTTTCATTATTTCCGACAGTTTGTCCTGATTCATTTTTCCATGTGTAATCTACACCACTTGGATCATAAGAATTAGAAACAGGATCTACTTGAAGGGTAAAATGGCCATCAACACAGCTATCCGTAATCTTGGCTTGAATTGATTCTATTGTGACATTTAAAGTAATATTATTTGCACATTGACCTGCATTTGGGGTAAAAACATAGCTTCCGTTAGAAGAGTTATCAATTGTTGAAGGATTCCAAGTTCCAGAGATTCCGTTAGGAGAAACTGTATTAAGTGCAGGAGGAGTATTTCCGTTGCAAATAGATAGTGAAGTAGCAAAATCAGGAGTTATTCTGGAAGTGATGGTTACTGATAACGTCACTGCTGTTGCACATTGTCCGGGATTTGGCGTAAAAGTATAAGTTCCATTTGTTGTATTGCTGATAACTGCAGGTGACCAAGTTCCGACAATTCCATTAGGAGAAGTTGTATTTAAAATAGGAGCGGTGCTTCCATTACAAATTGAAATTGGATTTACATTGAAATCAGGAACAATATTGGAAGAAGTTACATTTACTTGAAGCGTTACCGATGATGCACATTGACCAGGATTTGGCGTAAAAGTATAAGTCCCATTTGTTGTATTGCTGATAATTGCTGGTGCCCAAGTTCCGACAATTCCATTAGGAGAAGTTGTATTTAAAATAGGAGCAGTATTTCCATTGCAAATTGAAATTGGATTTACATTGAAATCAGGAACAATATTGGCAGTTGTTACATTTACTTGAAGTGTTGCCGATGTTGCACATTGACCGGTATTTGGTGTGAAAGTATAAGTCCCATTTGTAGTATTGCTGATAATTGCTGGCGACCAAGTTCCTGAAATTCCGTTTGGCGAAGTATTGCTTAAAATAGGAGCGGTGCTTCCAGAACAGATTGTAATTTGCGGACTAAAGTCAGGCGTAGTGCGAGATGTAATGGTTACGTTCAAGCTTACTTGCGAAGCACACTGTCCTGCATTTGGCGTAAAGGTATAAGTTCCGTTTGTGGTATTGCTAATTACAGCAGGACTCCAGGTTCCTGTAATTCCGTTAGGTGAAGTTGTGTTTAAGGTTGGAACTGAATTACCATGGCAAATGTTCAATGGAGTTACATTGAAATTTGGAACGCTACCGTTTGTAACTGTTACATTTATAGTATCAGTAAGCTGTGTACCGCAACTATTTGTAATTGTTAATGTCAAAATAATTGTTGTTCCAGCACTAGCATTACTTGGAGTATAAGTTGTAGCTAAATTGTTTGATGATGAGAAAGTACCGCTTGGCGCTGACCAATTAACGGTTTGCTGACCTTGTGCAATTCCTGTTAAAGAAAGTGAGTTTCCAACACAAACACTTAGATTTGCCGGACCGGCATCAACTGAAAATGGAGGAATAGGGGCAATACATCCGTTATTAATGTAAGTCGCAGTTCCGGATGTCGTGAAAATTACTGTAGCTCCATCGCCAGCAGCGGCATTTCCATTTTGGTCGATTAAAAGAGAACGATCATAAGAAACAGTGTCACGACAAGAGCCAAAAGAAATTGAGAGCGTTCTTGTTGCCGGAGTTCCAAAATTGGCAAAATGCCCTGTTGTGGTATTTGAATTTTGAAATAAAATGTAAACATCTTCTGTAAGAGCTCCAAAAGAATTGGAAGCCATGTCGAAGTTATAGCTTGTAACCAAAATTACTGTCGCATTTGCAGGAAGTACTCCGCCAGTTGGTTCAATTAATTGTCCGCAACCGCCAGCATCTAAGATATCTGCATTTAGGTTAGCAACTTTATTAGCTGTCGTTGTGTTTTGAATTAATCTTCCCCATGGATTATTTGGCCAGCTTACGGTCATGTTTGAGGTATTTAAATTGGCATTTCCAACTTTAAAGCGTACCATTTCGTTCAAGCCTTCTGTATTTGTATTGCCATCGCAGGCATCGACTAAAATGCTTTCAATTTCAAAACATTGGGAAAAAGAGTTTTGTTGGTAAAAAAGAGTGAAAATGACTAAAAAGACTGCATGTCTTAAGGTTTTTTTGAACTTCATTTTTTTAATTTTAAATCTGCGCAATGTAGCCAAGCTAGATTACCTCAGACTGTTTTAAAAATTACGAAAACATCATCTTAATGTTTCTTGTTTTATTTTTAGGTTATATTTTAAACTAAAAAACCGCCTAAAATTGGCGGTTTTCAAACTATTGTCTATTTTTAAAGTTTGTTGATTTTTATTGCTCTTGAATTTTCTCCAGAAGTTATTTTGACAATATAAGTTCCTGAATTTAAACTTGACAAGTCTAATTTTACAGTATTAGCGTTTGGGTTAGTGTTTACAATTTTTTGACCGATAAGATTATAAATTGTTACAGATGAAATATCTTCGGAAAATTCTAAATTTAAAATTTCTCGTACTGGATTTGGAAAATATTTTAGTTGTGATAATCCAAAGCTATCCGTTGCTAAATCTGTTCCTGCTGTAATTGGAAGTCTAGCACTTTCGCAACCATTAATTGTTTGTGAAACATAATAAATTGTGCCACTCACGATTAATTCTGAATTTTGCAATTCATTGCCTTCCGTTTGAGCATCATACCATTTTATATTTTCTCCATCGACAATAAAATCTTCTAAAGTATCGCCAGTTGTAAAATCTTGTGTAGCTTCAGCAGTTGGAAGTGGCGTTTCGCTTATAACGATATTTGTTGTATAAATATCGCCTGTTGCAAAAGGTGACGAACTTATGATTCTGATTTTATAAGTATTTCCGGCGATAGTATTTTGAGGAATAGTCACGTTTATAGTTCCTGCAATTTCAGATGCAAAGGTTCCAATATTTGTAGCGTTACTGAAATCTCCGGAAGCATCAGAAAGTTGCGCCGTAAAAATATTGCCAGAATTGTAAGTTCCGCTAAGTGTATAGTTAATATCAAATGTAACTCCGGCACAAAATGGACCTGTTTCTGAAAGTGAATTTATGGTAATTGTTCTTGTTGATATTTTTGCAATTCGGTTTCTTGTGGCTCCATTATAAGAAGTAAAATTTCCTACTATAAGTAGGTTTTCGTCTTCAAATACATCCATGTCTTGCACGGCAGTAATTTCAAAACCAGTTCCAATAGAAAAAGAAGTGTCTAGAGTTCCGTTGGAATTTATTCTTGCAAGTCCTTTTCTGCTTGTTCCATTATAAGTATTGAAAGCGCCCGCAATGATTATTTTTCCGTCAGACTGTATGTGCATAGCATTTATCCTGTTTAGTAGGCTTGTTCCAGTTGAGGATCCAGTGTTGAAAGTTGAATCAAGTGTTCCGTCTGTATTTAAACGTACGAAATTAGATTTAGTAACTGTGCCAAACAATTGAGAGAAACCACCTCCGGCTATTATTTTTCCATCAGTTTGTAAAGCAAGAGAAATTATTGCTCCTTGAGAGTTTACAGGCATGCCAGAGGTGTGTATCACGGGAGTAAAACTTTCGTCTCTTGAACCGTCAGTATTTAGACGTGTCAGTTTTAAAAAAACAGTACCAGAAGTAGGGCAAGAACCTCCAATTAAAATTTTTCCGTCAGGTTGCAATAAAGCGCAAATAAAATCGGTATTTCCTGTACTTGTACCAGTGAGATATGAAGAAAAAGTTTCGTCAAGCGTACCATCTGTATTTAATCTGGCAACTCCTTTTCTGGCTCCATTTATAGATATGTTTCCAGTTATGATAATTTTTCCATCAGGCTGTAAAGTTATGGATCTTATTGTGTTAACAATTCTTGTGTCTAAAGTAAAACTTTCGTCTAATGAACCATCAGAATTTAATCTTGCCATATTGTTTTTTGGGACATCATTAAAAGAATTAAATGTGCCTCCGATAAGAATTTTTCCATCAGTTTGTACTTTTAAAACATTAATTACAGTTGCTGTACTGCCCGCAACGATAGGTATTCCATTTCCTGGGTTAAAAGAAGTATCTAAAGTTCCGTCTGCGTTTATTTTAGCAATGCCTTTTCTTGAAACTGCGTTGTATTCAGCGAAATAGCCTGCTATTAATATTTTTCCATCTGGTAAAATTGTTGTAGTATTGACTTGAAAATCAGGCCCTTCGTCAGGATCAAAAGTAGTGTCTAGGCTTCCGATTTGGCCATGAGAAATAGCAGAGACGAATAGTAAAATAAAAAGAAATAAGTAGTGAATCTTTTTTTGTAATTCTTTTTCCATTTTTTTAAGTTTAAAATATTTTGAATTGTTAGGCAAAGCTTACAAAAAGCAAATGCGATGCAAGGTAGTTTATATTGTAAATCAATTGGTTATGTATTTTTTGTCAAAAAGTTATGACTGTGTTATCAAAAAAACTCCGACCGATATTAATCGGTCGGAGCTATTAATTACTTATGAAATACTCTTTATTTCACAATAATCTTTTTAGTAGAAACTGTTCCGCCAGAAGTAATCGAAACCAAATACATTCCTTTTTGAACATTTCCTAAATCAATATTTTCGTTGTCAGCTACATTTTTGCCGAAAACTTTTTTTCCTGTCAAGTCATAAACAATTACATCAGCATTTGTCTCTGAATTACCTAATTGAACTTGGAATTGACCATTGTTTGGATTTGGATACAATTTAATATCACCCAAAACTTCAGAAGCTACTGCCATCTTTCCTTGTAACGCAGGTTTTGCAAAAGAAGGATTACATGTCCAAACCAAATCATCGATTACAACACGGTTTCCGCTGTTTTCAATTCGAATAGTTACATCACCTGTAATGTTCATTGAAGCATTGAAAGAAGCAGGAGTTTCAGAAGTTACAATTATGTCGCTTCCATATTGCTGATCGTTAACATATACTTTAATCGTAGAATTTCCTGTGAAAACTCTCTTGTAATTGAAAGACAAATTCGTCATTCCTTGAGAAGAAGGGAAATTTGTGTTTGTCAAAGTACCAGCTCTTAAGGCAATTGCTTTACCATTTAGAGTTTGGTCATTCCTTGCGTCTGTGGCTGTCCATGTAACTTGGTTGTCACCTGTCCATGTTCTAGTAGTATAGTTGCTTTGTGGCGCACCAGTGTTAGTAAATGTCTCTTCTCCTCCGCAAAATGTTGAAAGAGTAAGGAATGTAGTCGTTACTGCTTCTGCGTATGCTGGTCCAGCACAATTTTCATTGCTGTTATAAGCAAATACTGAAAGATGATATGTCACACTAGGATCTAGATTTGATGCGATTGTAAATTCGCTATCAGTTCCAGCATATCCGATAAATCCGCCAGTTATTAAATCTCCAGTACTGTACACAACTTCAGGAGAAAGCGAACCTAAAAAAGGTGCTGTTGTTACTACTGCAACATAACCATCTGCAGTTCCTGTCATTGTAACATCAGTTGAAAAATAAGTAGTATTGCTTGTTGCTACTGTTCCAGCAACCGGAGCTTCACATGGAAGTGCTACGTTTGCATTAAGGTTCAAGCTACAAGAAACGTCATTTGAAGCAATAGCAATATTGGCATCAATTGCACCAACAGCCAAACCTGTACTGTTTAATTCAACTGTTACTTCAGCAACATCGTTTGGAGCAATAACTGAAGGAATTGCAGATGTAACTGTGAAAGCAGCGTTATTAGGAAGGATGCTGCTAATTGTCAAGTTTTCTCCTCCAACATTTGTAATATAGAAAGTACGTGTTCTGTTTGCACCTTCAGCAATATTACCAAAATTTAGTGTGAAATTACCACAAGCTCTTTGCGCCCCAGTTACATCAGCCAATTGTATTTTTGGAGTAGTAGGTGCTTCATAACAAGTCCAAGAAAGGTTGTCGATGATTACTCTGTTTCCAGAATTTACAATTTCAATTACAGCATCTGCAGACAATTGAACCTCTTGAGAGAATACTTGTGCAGTTTCAGAAGACACAGGAATATCGGCACCATATTGATCACCATTTACAAAAAGTTTCAATGTTGAATCCCCTGTGAATACACGTTTGTAATTAAAAGTAATTGTTCCGATTCCCGTGATTGGTGTAGTGTTTTTTAAAGAACCTGAACGTAAAGCGATTGCTTTTCCGGTTTGAGTTTGGTCTGTTCTTGCATCAGTTGCTTGCCATGAAGCGTTATCTCCCTCCCAATTTCTTGTAAGATAAGAATTAGAAGTGGTTGTTTCGATATTAGCAAAAGTTTCGTAACCAGCTGTACAAGGTACTGTCAAAGTTTGTGAAGTAATTCCAGCATAAATTGGACCACCAAAACAATCTCCAACATTGTAAGGGAAAATGTGTAAATACGGAGTAGTTCCATAGTCAAGAACTGACACTGCAAAATTAGCATCAGAACCGTTATAAACAACCATTCCTGATCCAAATTCATCACCATTTTCATATGAAGTAGTGTTGATTGGAGTTTCTCCTAAACTGCTTGTTTCTGATAAAACAGCTAAATAACCACCAGCTACAATATTGCTTACTGCAACATTAGCAAAAAGTGGATTTATGTCAGAAATAACTACAGATGGAGTTCCAGTTGGTGCCAAACATTCTAGCAATCCTGTTCCAGAAAGTGCAACTGTACATTCTTCAGAAGCACCGCTATTGATTGTCAAAACTGCATTTTTTGCTCCAGCTGAAGCATTTAAAAAACGAACTGTTACAGCAGTTGAATCTTGTGGAACAATTGTAAATGCACCTGGAGGTGGTGAAACGATTGTAAAATCACTAGCATTTGCACCGCTTAAACCTAAAGAGTTTATAGCAAGATTGGCAGTTCCTGTATTTCTGATTGAAAAAACTGAATCTTTTTGGATTCCCACCGCGTGAGCACCAAAATTTACAGCAAATGTACCACAGTCAACATTGTTATTGTCTGCATCAACTAATTGCAATTGTGGAGCATTCGTACCAGTTCCATAGCAATCCCAAGAAACATCGTCAATTACAACTCTGTTTCCAGAATTTCTAAATTCAAGATTTACGTTTCCTTCAACATTAATGAGAATTGATCTTAACGCTGGAGTTTCAGAAGACACGACAATGCTATCTTTTTGAACTCCATTTACAAAAACTCTTAATGTAGAATTTCCTGTAAAAACCCTCTTGTAGTTGAAATTTAAGGTACCAATACCGCCAGCAACTGCAGCAGTGTTAGTCAATTTTCCTTGTGATCTTAATGTGATTGCTTTTCCGTTTAATGTTTGGTCATTTCTAGATTCAGTTGCTGACCATTCAACACCGTTGTCACCAATCCAAGTTCTGGAGATATAGGCAGTTTGATTGGCGCCTAAGTTTGTGAAAGATTCGTTACCGCCACCAACACATTCTAAAACTTGATTTGGAATTGATTTGGTAATTTTTTTTGAAGATAAGAAGCCTTCTTTTAAGGTTTTGCTTTCTGTTGGCACTTTGGCCGTTGTTTTTAAGTCTGGTGTAGAAATTGCGAAAGAAAGTCCAGAAATACCAGCTAAAAACAAAACTTGGAAAAATCGTTTTGTAAACATAATTAATATAGATTTTGGGGTTACTAATTAACTTTTCAAAAAGAAGATTTTACCTGCAGGGTTTCACTTTTTGTATTTCAAATTTAGTTTTATAAAATCGATTAAATGCAACTTTAAGGATAAGTAAATATTAATAAAATGTTTTTTAATTTATTGATAATCATTTGTTTATGTTAAAAAAAGAAGCCTCCGTTATAGGGAGGCTTATCTGATTGGCTTTTAGAAAATTACTTTTTGATAATCTTTATTGTTTTGGAAATATTTTCAGAAGTAATATTCATGAAATAGGTTCCAGAATTTAAATTAGATAAATCAATTTTTGCTGCAACTGTATTTGGATTGGAAGTTAAAACTTGTTGTCCAACTAAATTGTAAACTTTTATTGAAGAAATTGTTTGGCTGTAATCTATATTTAAAATATTGTTTGTAGGATTTGGATAAAATTTCAATTGAGACATGTCAAACGAATCAGTTCCCAAATCAGTTCCTGCTGTAATTGCAAGTCTTGTGCTTTCGCAACCGTTTAAAGTTTGTGAAACGTAATAAATTGTGCCACTTACTATAAGTTCTGAATCTTGCAACTCATTTCCGTCAGTTTGAGCGTCATACCATTTCATATTTTCTCCAGTAACAATAAAATCTTCCAAAGTATCACCAGTTGAGAAATCTTGTGTTGCATCTCCC
>Ga0068617_1000036_pt1 | contig 13337 bp, 17 predicted proteins | sample InSIn1SAF170_2_FD_77422 | JGI IMG/M metagenome (GOLD analysis project Ga0068617, IMG submission 77422) | Clean room microbial communities from NASA Spacecraft Assembly Facility at Jet Propulsion Laboratory, Pasadena, California, USA -... ...
AAAATCTACGAGGTTTTCATTCCATTCGTTTTACCGGTAAAACCATGTTTTATCACAATGTTGAACTTAGGGTAAAGTTGTTCGATTTTACTTCATATCTTTTTCCTGGCAGTATAGGTCTTATTGGTTTTAACGATGTTGGCAGGGTTTGGGTTCCTGGAGAAAAATCTAACAAATGGCACGACAGCTATGGTGGGGGATTATACATTGTACCTGCCGAATTGGTTCTTATACAAGCTATATTAGGACATTCAAAAGAAGGAACCCAGCCTTATATTTCATTAGGCTTTAGTTTTTAAAAGTTGTTACTTAAAACTTTCTTACTTACGCTTTATAACTTTCGTTTTAGTTTATTTTTTTATGACCTGACCTGAAGTGCTACTATTATACATCCGTTGCGTCGCACTCTTGTACTTTGCATTCGCTACTCTGCATAAAAAAAGCAATGTCTGCTGTAGGTAACAATTTATTCCAGCTTTGCCATACTATTTTGATAATTATAAAACTCCTTTGCAAATTTTTACTTGCTATCTTTTTGTTATATAAATATTATTTTTATGTTTAAACATTAAAAGGATGTAGCATTGCAAAAATTTAGAAAATTTGAAGAAGATTCTCGGTTATAAAAAACTTTTGGGTGTTAGTGAAAAGGCTGATTTAAAAGAATTAAAAACAGCTTACAGAAACATGATGAAGGAATGTCATCCTGATAAATTTCAGGACCCTGCTGAACTGGAAGTTGCACAGGAAAAAAGTAAAAAAGTAATAGAAGCTTATTACTTCCTTGTTAGTATCTCTCCCGAAACACATGCTCAATCTTTAGAGGAATACACCAATATAATAACTTCTTCTACAATTGCTGATCTCAACTATAAAGGTGGAAACCTTCATATAACTTATGCTGAAGGTAATAGTTATGAATACTTTGATGTTCCAAGGTCTGTTTATATAAAACTTGTTAATGCCGATACTCCTGCAAGGTTTGCCCGCCGTCACATTTGTGGCTCGTTTATTTATAGGGAAGTAAGCAAGGTTAACATGGAAGCATAAATGGATTATTAAAGATTAGCAGTTAGAATAGTGCTGATTTATTGTAAATTGTTCTGTACTGAAGAAATTCATTTTGAGGATGCTAATTGCCGTCCTTTTTTAATTCGCAATTTTAAATTAGGTGATATTAGTGGACTAGGAGTATAAAAAATAGGTATAGTTTTGAGATCTTCCGCTTACAGGTATCACCATACAATCTATTTCGCAAACTTATAAGATTTCATTTTTTGCGCAATTTGCCGTTTATCAGCTACATTTTCCAGTTACTTCTTTTTATACTACCATGTTTAGCATAGTACTATACCTTTGATTCATAACAATAACAAATTAAAAATATAATTATGAAAAAGGTATTATTATCAACATTAATCGTGATTTCTCTTATATCCTCTGCTTTTGCTGCTCCTGGCAAAAAAGTAGGTTCAATTGTTAAAAATGCATTTGAAAGCAATTTTAGGAATGTACAAGACGTAAAATGGGATGAAAGCAAAGACTATTATAAGGCTAGTTTTGTTTCAAATAATGTAGCTACTGAAGCTTTTTTTGATCGTAAAGGAGATTTTATTGGAAGTAGTCACGCAATTACTTTAGACCAATTGCCAACAGGAATCAAAAGAAGCTTTGCAAAAAAGTATGGAAGCTTTACTGTAAAAGAAGCAATTCAATTTGATGCCGTGGAAGAAACCGCCTGGTTCATTTCAGCCGAAAATGAAAACCAGTCTGTAATATTAAAAATTGCTAACGGAAACATAGAAGTGTACAAGAGTAGCGCCAAATAACAGGTTATTGAGACCAATAACATCAAACCTTTATCGAACCATTTACATTTCTGGTTACTGATAAATAAATTGTAAAAGCTCCTGGTGCAAAAGGGGCTTTTATAGTTTGAGCTTGCAGAAACGTAAAGTGGTTCTAAACCTTAATCGCTAAGCTGCATCATTCTGATTTGTGTTTTTTTAGTATCAATTATATTTAGGACTTTCTTTACTTAAGATGGATTGTTGAATATGGCGATAATTGTACAAGAGTGCGACGCAACGATGAAAAATAGTAGCAATGCAGCCTGGCTCAAAAAATCCTTGCATATTTTTATACGGGAACAAGTATAATTAGAAGAAGAAAACTTGAAATTACTCGCTCTTCATATTTTTTATCCAGGAAGAAATTAGTTCAATAGCTTCGTGATGTACCTGTTCGCGACCAATTTCGGGCATTGCAGACCCGGGTTCTGTTGTTTGCATTCGGTATACCATTATCGACTCACCTGGTTTCCCAGGAACAATGTCATATAAGCGACCGCCTGAGCCTTTACCTGCTGCCACCGGTGATTTATTTATTCCGATGCTTTTTAAATTTTGCTCGTCATAAGTTAGCAGCAACCCCGATGTTTCTGCCGGTCCTCCTTTACGATGACAATTGGCACAATTGATATCGAGGTATGCTCTGGCTCTTTCATTCAGCGAAGCACCTTGAACATCGTTCCAAACGGGCATTTTAGGTATTAAGTTTTCAGCAGGAAGGCCAGTAAGCCAGCCTTTTTCTTTGAAATACACTAACTGGTTACCATTACCATAAACAGGATTCATGGAACGGTTCAATTCGCTAATACGAGGACCGATAGGTAACATTGCCTGGTTATAACTGTGGCAACCCTTGCATTCGTTTTTATTAGGGATATGGTACGATGATCTTACGGTTTTGCCCTTTTCATTTACATAAGTTACATCTGTAGTTTCTCCCGCTACATCATAAAATGCTTCAGTCTGTTCTTCATTCCATTTATATGGAAATGCTTCCCAACCCCTGGTTGTATGTACCAATAAACGGGTTTCAATTATTCTGCGTCCTTTTTCGGGATGTCGAAAGTCAACAGGATAATAAAAATTTTTGATCAGGTAACTCCCTTCAGGAAAGTCTAATACACCCGTTTCTTTATATGCCACCTGTTTACCTTTTGGTATGTAAATAAAGCGAAGCTTTTCAGCATAATTAGAGAACAGGGTAGAATTCAGTTCATAAGGATAAACAGATCCAGCAGGCTTTAAAGCTTTTAGCTCACCCACAAAAAAGCTGTATTCTGATAATTTTTTCTTTGGCAATACATCTGTATCAGCACTTTTAAAGCCAACAGCAATCGTTAGCAATATAACAGAAAGTATAACAATGATACTTACAGTAAACATACTTCCAAAAGAAAGCTTCTTCATAATTTAGCGAGATTCACAGGTTCGTAAGACTTGCCTTTACATTGATAAATTTTAGCATCGCGACTTATGTTTTTAAAAGAATTTCCGGCATCTATATTGGCAAAAGTTTCTTCATTATTACCGGAGAGGCAAATTACAGGTCTGGCATTTTTTGAATCTGCAATACCATCGTAAATTATATTAGGCACATCTTTTCCAAACTTAAGTTTAAAACGAAACATTTTTCCCATCCTTCCCTGCATGGTTGCCCGTTCTCTTTTTCTTGTTATTGAATTATTGTGTATATAAATGTCTTCAGGGTAAGGATAATAAGCTGTATCCTTAAGAGGTTTCTCGGTTATATAATAACTTGCTACTGCAATACCTGCCGTACGGTTGTTGTCGATCTTGTTTCCAAAAACTTCTACCTGCTTTGCTGCCAGCAGCAACATACCCGTGCCTAGTGGAGTTGTTGCAACAATATTTCCTTTGGGAGCAAAGTTGCTGTGGTTATTGTTATGAATATTATTATTAAACACCCTTGCCTGCGTGCCTCTTTTAACTGGTAGATCAGGCAGATCAAAGATCAATACTCCGCCCGTGTTTTCCCATGCTTCATTGTTGTACACGTCTGCATAAGATGAGTTCTCTATCTCAATACCGGCAACATTGTGAAAAGCTTTGCAGTTGCGAACAATTATGTTTTCACTTTGCCCAACATAAATTCCGGCATCAGATGCTCCTATTGCCGTACAGCTATCTATTAACACATTCCGGCATTGCACGGGGTATAAACCATAACCTCCGTTTTTTTCTGAAGGCTTGCCTGTCCATTCAGCCTTTACATTAGTGATAGTAAGTCCGTTTACTTTTTGCAATTTTATTCCATCTCCTTTTGCATCTTGTACGGTAAAACCAGCTAAAGTTACACCTGTACAATTACTGATTTTTATTCCTTCTGCTCCTGTAGTTTGCCCTTTAAAAGAAATGAATGTTTTATCTGTTCCGGCGCCTTTTATTAAAATGTTTTCTTTGCCTTCCATTGAAAGGCCTCCGGGCATATTGAAGGTTCCTTCAGGTAACTGTATTGTATCTCCATTATTGGCTTCAATTAGTTTTGTCTGCAATTCCTTGTAAAAAAGAAGTTTGAGCAATTGCGGAAGAAACAACACCTGTAAAAATTAAAAAAAATATATATCGCATAGCAAGGTTGGGTTGTTTGGCAAAAAGATACGGAGATATTGAGTTAATTCATATAGGGAAATGAAAAATAATAAGAGGGCATAGCTTAATTGCGGGAATTATTTGTTGAATAGAATTAGAAAGGCAAGAGATGAAATATTCGATTTTCTGCTTTTTAAAATAGACATCTCTGACATAACTTTACCAGAAAGGTATACAATATTATATTTGCTGCTGCTAAAAGCTAATATAACATTAACCACTTTAGGTGCAGTGTTTGTCACTTTCTTTGTCTTGACACACAGAAAGTAACCAAAGAAAATTCAAGAAAGAAACGATTACATCCCGTTTCTTTCATCTCGCCTTGATTAAGCCTTATTGCTACTGTGACTTATGCGTTTGTATTTCATGCTTATTCTGTTTTAAACCCATGAGCTTTAAAAACTGTTGCGCATGTAGTTTCCTTAAGTGAAGGGTATTGCATTTTAAGCAGTGCTAAGTATGGTTTTAATTAATGCCGCAAATAACCCCTCATATTGTCATTAACGCACACCAACAGTTAACATTAGTGAAACTAATTTTACATCAACAAATAAATATTTAACCAGTAAATACTTCAGTTATGAAAACTACTAAAATCACCTATTGGGCTTCTACTATTGTTATCTTTTTATTAGAAGGGCTTATGCCTGCTTTAACATCAAACACCGAACTTGCTCGTCAGGGTATAACTCACCTTGGGTATCCTGATTATTTTAGAGTTATGCTTACCGTGTTTAAAGTGATAGGTGCATTGATGTTGATTTTACCGGTTGTAAAAGGAAGGTTTAAAGAATGGGCTTATGTAGGATTTGCTTTCGATTTTATTTGTGCTGCCACCTCCCATTGGGTTGTTGATGGCTTTGGAGGACAAACTATTTTTCCGTTGGTTGTTTTAGCAATATTAATTGTTTCCTACCTTTCCTACTATAAAATACAAGGTCAAACTAATTTCTCAACATACCGTCATGACCTGGCTGCTCATTCCTAAAGCTCAAGTTTATAATATGCTGAGTTTACTCTGGCACGAACAGGTAAATTATTAAACACAAAATACAAAAACGACGAAGCTTCAACTTCGTCGTTTTTTATGTGCGCCAATAGTATATATATTTATAGTTGTGCCTTTAAAAAAGCGGCAACTTAACTTATTATTCCGGCTGATGGTTGCTTAGGTAATCCAATTCTTCCTCCGCATCACTTTTACCGTGCTCTCTCGCTTCGTAAAAATCCGCACGGTTACTTCCGGCAAGGCTATGATCTATTATATAACCAGGCTTGTTATGAAAAGCGGTATCAAAAGCTTCTGTAACAGAACCGTCATTATTGGTTATTTCATCGTCTGACTGTTCGGCCGATAAAACCTGTTTATTATAAAAAGCCTCAATGTCATCACTTGTTTCTTCTGTTTCATCAGTTTCAAAGCCGGGAGTTGAGGAGTTTTTGCTTTTTTCTTCAAATGGCTCTTGCAAATTGTCTTCGTGTTCTGCTTTCATAATTATTTCTTATGTGTCTTTATCCTTTGTAACTAAGACTATGCCACCACCTTTTACAGCTAATGTTCACGCCTGTCTTACAATTGCTGACTAATAAAAAACCAAGGTTCCTTTAGAACACCATATAGATGCAAAGAAACCCTGGATTAAACCACTAACCAAAACCTTATGAAACATGAAAAAAACTTTATTTAAAGTATCAGTCCGATTATGAAACTGTTTAAGCGTTTATAGAAAAATCATCAAATGATAAATGCAACGATTTATTCTCGGTTTCACCAACCTGTGCGATAGCCGAATCTAAGATTTTGTCTGCTCCTTCAGACAGCATTGTTTCCAGTTCGGTTCCGTCAACTGCTGATGCAGCCTCCGACAAAAGTATTGCTGCTCCAACTTTCTCTTCTACGGTCACTTGCTTATTCATCCAACGTGGTTTTGGTGGAAAATGGATTATTCCATTGCCACAATAATCATCTATAACTTCCTGTATCATACTATTTAATCTTCCCGAATTGTCCTCACGTTCGCCGGTAAGTTTCGACTGTACCAGTATCGAGCGAAGCTGTTCAGTTAGGTTTCTCATTTTCCATGAAAACTTTGCAAACACCTTCAGATCACCGGACATATCGGTACCAAATATGCTTCCCTTAGTTGCATGGTCACCAATCTTAAATTCTTTTAAATTCGACTCGTGCACATAAAGTGGTCCCATAGGAAAAATAACATCAAAAAGAGCTGGGTTGATGTGAGCAATTAGCGCGATAAATTCTTTACTGTATTTCATTTTATTATTTTTAGAATTGTTGGTGTGATAATTATAATGTGAAACTACCTTGTTGAAAGACGGAATGCAATGGTAGAATCACCCGAAAGGACAGGTATTTATACCTGTTTATTCTAAAACAATAAACTTCAATACCGGCCGAAGCAAGCACAAGAGTACAAGTGAGTGACACAACAAAAGCTGCATTAAAATATACTGTTAGCTACATAAAAAGCACAACTATATACAGTAAATATGGTTTTATAAACGCGGTAATTTCAACTGAGGATAGAAGGGAAAAGCAAACGTGTGCATTGCGGAGCAACTAATTCTGATAACTTGACGTGTTGCAGGCTTGTTCCCCAATCATTAGGATAATATCCATAAAACTGGTCATAGTATATTAATAATTTTTTCACTTTATCCGGCTTTTTATTTGTATTGGGAAGGCTCATCGTATGAAAAAAATAACACCTTTCCTGTTACTGATAGCATTACTTACCACCTCATGCCGATCAATTAAAAACATGTTTGACAAGCAGACGCCGCATGAAAAGTATGCGGAAAAACTCGAAGACAAACATCTTGATGATACGCCGGAAGGACGCGAATGGCTAGCGGTTTCCAGAAGGGCATTGGAAGATGCACAAAGCATTGAATTACCATATCGTCAAAACGGCTACTTCAATTGTGAAAAACCACATGCACTCGGATTACGGTTTAAAGCAAACTTTGGCGAGCGAATAACATTTGATCTTTCAAAAAAGGCAGGTGTTCGTTCTGTCATTTTCGCTGACATGTTTAAAGAGGATGGGAAAAAGTCTCCTTTGTTTTCTGCTGATACCACCAACAACCAATTTAGCTTTAATGTTGATGAGACCGGTACTTATATTCTAAGATTGCAGCCTCAATTGTACAATGGTGGCGACTACACACTTTCTGTTTCAGTCGGACCTTCCCTTGGGTTCCCGGTGTCGGGTAGCAGGGCTAACGTAGGAAGCTATTGGGGAGCGAACCGAGATGGTGGCAAAAGATTGCATGAGGGCATCGATATTTTTGCACCTAAGCTTACACCTGCAATTGCCGCTGCAGATGGTGTTGTAACAGGTGTAAGGGAAGAACATCTTGGGGGCAAAACGGTTTGGATAAGAGTAGGTGATGTAAATGCTACTCTTTATTATGCCCACCTCGACAAACAATTGGTGCAGGAAGGACAAGTTGTAAAGAAAGGTGAAGTGGTTGGATTAGTGGGCAATACCGGTAATGCTAAGCATACCCCTTCGCATCTTCACTTTGGCGTGTACACATCTAACGGACCTGTAAATCCATTACCATTTGTAAGTCGCAGTATAAAAACAGCTCCAGCAGTACCAGCAAAAAATCTTGCAGGTTCATTAAAGCTTATTAAACCACAAAAAACGGCTGAAGGCATTTTTATAAAAGCCAATACAGAACTAATACCATTAGCGGTTAACAGCCAAGGTTATCTTGCTGAACTACCCGACGGAAGTGTTGTTCAAGCGCCTTTTTCTGCGGTAAAAGTGTTGCAGCAACCTGTAACGCAAACAGAAGGCGTGATAAGAGTTACGGTAAGTAAGTAAGCTTCTGTATTACTACCTAAGATTTATAGCTACCAGGGAAAGCATTCATATTTATACTACAATCATTGCGACTGTTACGCTTTTATTGTCTTTCAGGGTTCGAAAAAGTAAAAATTAAATCAGACCATAAAATGACTTAACTTACTAAGGTTTAATTTTTAAATATGGAAGCTCCTGATAAATTACAACGGATCGTTGAGGCTCGTATGAAACTAAAGGCGCGTTTTGAAGAAAAAATAAAGCTTACACCATCTGTTGCAGACAACAAACCTATGGGTAAAGGTCAACCTAATCGTCACGGAATGCCTGTTCTACCTGTAGGTCAGACTGTTACCCAAAAATGGCCTGTACTAGATCTTGGTGTTGAACCTGAGATTGCTTTGAATGAATGGAAATTAGTAATAAATGGAGCTGTGGAACATCCCTCTATTTTAAACTGGGAAGATTTTATGGCTTTGCCTCAAACTGATGATGTGTCTGACTTCCATTGTGTTACTACCTGGTCAAAATTAAATATAACATGGCAAGGTGTTCGTTTGCTTGACATTGCAGCCCTGGTGCAACCTAAAGAACATGTCACTCACATTATGTGTTATGGTTACGACGATTACAGTACCAATATATCTATGGAAGAAGCCCTAAAGCCTGATGTATTGCTGGTACATGCGGCAGAAGGTAAACCTTTACCCAAAGAACATGGCGGACCTGTCCGTATGATAACCCCACAACTTTATGCATGGAAAGGTTCAAAATGGATCAACAGGATTGAGTTTATGAAGGCAAACCGCCTTGGTTTCTGGGAAAGAAGGGGATATTCAAGCACTGCATATCCGTGGAGAAATGACAGGTATAGTTGAAACTCGCACTCTTCGGAATCCTTTCAATTGTAAGCTTTGACAACATCACATTGTTGTACCTTGCTACTAGGATGTATGTATGGTTTCAGTCTTGATAACTGTAGAAAATGAGAAAAAGAGTTTTTTGGTAACGAGCAGTATAGCAATGATTAAACATCGTTGTGTCACTCACTTGTACTTTTGTAGTAGAATGGGCAAGATGAGTTGAAGAGCAATTCTAAAATTGATTTTCAAAATTTTCTCAAGCTACTTTAATATTTGTCTTAAAAGATAGCATTCAAATTCTAAAGGAAAAACGTTTTGAGATTAACAAACTTTCTGTTTCTATCGGATCTATTGTTTCCAGGCGTTTGTTTGCAAAGTGTTGCACACACTCAAATAGGACATCCAGAAATTATCGAATCAATTCTTACTCCATAAGCACTTGACTTTTATCTACACAAAAAAATCACCATTCATATAATAACCTTATGCTACAAGACTCAATTAAAGCATTTTTGAGGGAACATAAAGTTGTAGGTTTTTTTAAAAAACAACCTGAAATATTTACACAAACTCAACGTTAATAAGTATAAATACCACTAATGACCGGAGAATATCTTTTATCGCTTCATAAAATAGAAATGACCTGTTATATTCTTATTAAAGTAGTGCTATTGTTGAAGTATTTTTTATTTGTAAAGTTTAGAACAATTGAATGGCGCGCTTTACCTCATTTATTTTCCTACCAGTGCGATCAGTTCCAGCGGTTCGGAGAATTGTAAAAAGGTAAAAAGAACACAGAACATACTATCTATTACATTCGTTGTTTTAAATTTAATAGTAGTATTTGTTTCAAATCTTAAGTAAAATTTTTACGGTTTTCGTTAGGTGCCTCTTTTTGCCCACTATCTCTATCTTATCAATAGCATGAACTAACTTTAAGAGGTGTTGATACGAGAGGAAAAATCATATGTATTAATGTTTATATGACTTCGTTTAATCTTTCACCTTCTTCAATACCCTTATTTGTTATTGTGTAAGTACAAGGTGTAACTCCGTCAAGGGCATCAACATATCCGTTTTCTACCAATTCGTTCAACATAATTTGGAGTTGTTCTTCATCAGGTATCATTCCGAGGTTTTCTTTTTTGCCAATATCGTCGATTGTTAAGGTTTCATGTTTAATTAATGAATTTAGAAGTATTGTTCGATTTATGTTTGACATGATTTATTTTTTTAATGGTTGGGGTAATACGGTTTCTTATTTTCAGATAGTTGCTGGCAGAATTATTCCATTAAATTATACATTACTCTATTCTTTTCCAAGAAAGACTTTAGAAAACGAGCTGACATTTTACTAATGATAAAGGTGGATATTAAAAAAGTCGGAATATTTGTGTAAGCAATATTGGATTTATTGGTAATTGATTAATCACAAGAATTGGCAGGGCTATAAGAAGTAATGGCAACACTAACGAGGCATGATAGTTGCCTAACTATCTAAACTAATTTTCCTTTAAGTTACTTATCTTCTTCCAATTTATAAGCCTGGTTCTCTACATTTTGATTACAATTAAATAAAGTAAAATGAAAAAAGTATTGTTTTTAGTACCTGTTATAATTTGTATTATGGTAAGTCTACCCGCCATGTCGCAAAAGTATAAAACGGCTGGGGATACTGTTGAACTTAATAAAGAATATGCAAAAGTTAGCAGTGAAATTGCTGAACTTACTACAAAGTTATCAGAAGCGCAAAATAATTTAAGCTCTTATAATTCGAAAGCAAGTGAAGCTAATTCAAATGCAAAAAGTACTGCACAGGAAAGCAGTGAACAAGCGGCCAAGGCTACTAATGGTGATTTGGGAGATGTTAAAAGTGCAAAGAAAAAAGCTAACAAAGCATTGGATGAGGCAAATGATGCAAAAGATGCGAATAACAAATTAAAAGATGAAAATAAAAAAATAGCAAAACTAAATTCACAGTTACAAAAGAAACAACAGAAGTTGCAGGAATTGGAAGAAATGAGAACAAATATTAGAAACTTGCCTCAGTAAATAGGCAGATATTTTTTATAAAGCCACCGTTATTTTACAATGGTGGCTTTTTGTTTCTATTTAAAATCGTCTTATACTTATATTTTTTTGATTAAAGGGTATAACTGCTATATGTACTGAAAGTGCTTTCAATTTGTAGTTGTAGAAATAGAAAAGCAACCGTTATTTTTAGTGTATTAAGATAACTTATATTAATTCTATTCCTTCTCATATTGATCTATTTATGGTATATTTAGTGAATGGATTATGGCAGGGGGATTGAAATAATGGAAGGGGTAATTAAAAAATTATCAAAAGGCAGGATAATATCCTCAATGCTTAGCCAGGCTTTTGATGTTGCAGTTACCGGAAGGGACGAAAATTTTTGCAACGTACATTATAACGAGCTACAGATGCTTTGTAAAGAATATGAAAATCAAATTAAGTATGAGACCTCTACAGTAGATAATTGCGGTGAGTTTAATGATCCTTATGAAAGTTTGTTTCATATAAGTGACAGGTTAAGATCGCTGGCTATTAGAATAATTGAAACAAATAAAAGGGAGGAAGAGGGGAAAAATAATACATAGACGAAGGTTATAATACATTACAATGTCTGTTATTGCAAATCGGTTAATTCCATCAATTCCCTTTGTTCAATTATTAAATTTACACAAACAAGCTCCACAAAGAAATTAGGTACAAGAGTGCGACGCAACGGCCGTTACATAAATATTCTCCTGCTGGCTACATAAAAATTCCTATCAAAAAAAAACATTAGTTTACCCAAGAAGGAAATTTACCTCCTACGGAAGTACCCATTGATACAGTTAAATTTGAACAAACACAGTAACTTTAAATATTAGCTGTAAGCTTGTTGCACGAATGCACTTAACTATTTTTGAACTTGCAATAACCGAAATCTGAGATAATAAGAATTATTGCGATTTTTATGAATCCTGTTTTGCGGTAACAAAGATATTTTACAAGTTTTTTGAAAAGGGTAAACAATCTGAATGGATTATTTAAAAAGGATATTGCTTGTTGTTACTACTAGCTTTCTTTTGATTTTACGAGCTTATTCGCAGGATAACAGTTTATTAAATGGAACCTTAATTATTACGCTTGTAAGCCAGGACACGATATGGGTGGGAGCCGATAGCAGAACATCGGCTTTAACTGAAAAAGGCTATACGGTTAATAAGGAAGGTATGTGTAAGATTTATAGCACCAATAATGTAGTGTACGCGATGGCGGGTCATGTTCGTTACGTAGATAACAGCTTTAATTTTATAGAGATCATGCGGGATTGTATTAATGACCAAAATGATTTTGAAGAATCTATGGAGCTGTTTCAGCAAAGAACTAAAAAGGAGATTGCTTCGATACTTAAAAAATTTTCGAGGAAAAGCATTAACACGCTTGTTAAGACAAATAAGGGGTCTTTTCTTAGTGTTGTTGCTATATCGTTTGTTAACGGTGAAAAAAAGGTGAAAGAAATGAAATTTTCAATAATTGGTGCAAGCAACAATAACTGGAATGTAATTGACAAGATAACAGAAGGAAGCGATGTTGGTTCGCTTAGATTTATAGGGCATGCAAGTAATGCTTCAGAATTTGTTAAGAACAACCAGCTTTACTTTGGGAATGGGAAAAATATTCCGGATAAGATCAGTGACCTTATTAAGTTGGAATCAACCAGCGGCACTATAACTGTAGGTATGCCTGCAGATGTTATTAGTATTTACAATAACGGCTATAAAAGGGTAATTACCAGTGGACTTTGCAGCGAATGAAAGTGATGAAATACAGCTTAAATAGTAGAAATAATTATTAAAAGGAATATATTTATAGTAGGTAAATTGTGGGAAAAGATGACAGTATCTTCAATTGATAAACAAATTAATAACTATCTCGCTCAGTTAAATGAGAAGCAGAAAAAAGCGGTACTTACCGTTGTGAAAACATTTGCAGAGGAGCAGGAAAGTAATCTCAATGAGTCTTCTTTTATAGAAGAAATGGATAAACGCATAGAAGAATTAGAAAGTGGTAAAGTGGCGGGGCGAACCTGGGAAGAAGTGAAACAAAGTGCAAGGAAATCAATCTCAAAAGAAAATAAATGAGTTATAAACTCATCTTTCATCCTT
>Ga0068617_1000037_pt1 | contig 13314 bp, 12 predicted proteins | sample InSIn1SAF170_2_FD_77422 | JGI IMG/M metagenome (GOLD analysis project Ga0068617, IMG submission 77422) | Clean room microbial communities from NASA Spacecraft Assembly Facility at Jet Propulsion Laboratory, Pasadena, California, USA -... ...
ACAGACAAGGTCTGTATTTCTTTTACTCTTTCTGGGTCAATCTTGACACCTGTAGCAGAAACAATATGCCCTAAAGTTTTTCCCTCTTCCAAAGAAAACTGTGACTTCTTAGGATTCACTGATATCCCAAACCTCCTGCACTTCAGAAATAATTTATTCAAATGCTACAAATGATCTTGATGGTCACTGGAGTATACTGTTATATCATCTAGGTAGATAAGGACAAACTTATCTTTCTCTCCTACAAACGCTATATCCATAGCTCTCTGAAAGGTGGCTCCAACATTCATCAGCCCAAAAGGCATCTTGGAGTACATAGAAGTGCCCCAAGGAGTGGTGAAAGAAGTCTCAGTTTTCTTTGGAAGAGGGAAAAACTTTAGGGCATATTGTTTCTGCTACAGGTGTCAAGATTGACCCAGAAAGAGTAAAAGAAATACAGACCTTGTCTGTCCCAAGATCAAAAAGGACATCCAATTCTTTTTGAGAAAGATAAATTTTGTAAGGAGGTTTATTCCTAATTTTGCAGAATTGTTAAAACATATCACCTCCATGCTAAAAAAGGGATCACAGGTCAAGTGGACTAATGTAGCAAGAAGGTCTTTTGAAGACATCCAAAGAGCTATTATGGAAGCTCCCACTTTGATCAACCCAGATTATAGCAAGGAATTCCATATCTTCTCCTTTGCTTTTGGTGACACCCTGGCAGCAATCTTATTGCAGAAAGATGATGAGGGTTCAAAGCATCCAGTGGAATTCTTCAGTAAAACATTAAGGGATGTTGAACTAAGGTATGACATCATCGAAAAATAGGCTTATGCTCTTATCAAATATTTAAAAGCTTTTCGAATATTCATTTTTCACTCCAAGGTGATTCCATATGTGCCCTCTGCTTTAGTAAAAAATGTCCTAATGCAACCAGATGTTGATGGAAGAAGGGCTAAATGGATTACAAAGCTCATTGAATTCAACATAGAATTGAAGCCCACCAAGCTTGTTAGAGGTTAGGACCTTGCCAAGCTAATGGCTGAAGAAAATTGCAGGATGTTGGACATGAATTTGATAAGAAAAAACTCAGATGATAGATAAATAGGGGAAGAAACAATTGAACCAGGGCAGAACCAGTCATTGGCTGAAAATCTAGTTTCTTGTGAATGGTATTCCACAATAGCTCAATTTTTGCTGAAGCTAGAAGTTCCTCCAGGCCTAAGTTCCAACCAAGCCAGAACTATTAAGCTCAGAGCAACCAAGTATTGCATTCATGAAAACTTGCTATATTGGAGGGATCCATCTGGAATCCTTTTAATATGTCTGGACAAAGAACAATCTATGGAGGTCATACATCAGTTTCATTCCAGAATCTATGGAGGACATCACTATTGGAAAACCACAGCCCACAAAATCCTCAGAGCTAGGTATTATTGGCCCACCTTGTTTTTTGATGTCTATTCATTTATAAAATCTTGCGACAAGTGCCAGAGGTTTGAAGGAAAATAGAAGTTGAAGTCCTTGCCCTTGAATCCAATACATGCTAATCACCCTTTTTAGCAATGGGATTTGGATTTCATAGGAGAAATTAATGCATATTCTAGTGGCCAGCACAGATGGATCTTGGTAGCCACTGACTACTTCACTAAGTGGATTTAAGCCATCCCTACTAGGAAATTTGATCACCATGTGGTCATGAAGTTGTTGACAGAAAACATTTTCACTAGGTTTGGTTGTCCACACAAATTGATTATAGACAATGCAGCAACCTTCAGGGCAAAAGAGCTAGTGGAAATGTGTGACTCAATGTGCATTAAGCTAGTTCATTCCACTGCATATTATCCTCAAGGTAATGGTTTAGCATAATCATCCAATAAGAGTCTAATAAGGATAATCAAAAAGCTGCTGGAAGACAACAAAATGAACTGGGATTTCAAGCTGAAGTTTGCATTATGTGTTGACAGGGTAACCACCAAGAGATTCACAGGGAATCCTCCATTCAAGCTGGTATATGGAACTGAGGCTATATTCCCAATTCAATTGAACCTCCCTATGGCCGAGTTCTTGCAGGAAGAGTATAATGAGGAAAATGACATGGAAAAAAGAATTACTGACTTGGTTGAAGTGCATCAAAACAGAGATCAATTGATTGAAAAGTCTGCAGCACATCAAAAGAGGATCAAGGAAGCTTTTGACAAAAAGGAAAAATATGGACAATTTTCAAGTTGGAGACTTGGTTCTTAAATGGGATGCACTGAAGGTAAAGAAAGGCAATCATGGGAAGTTTGATGCTCTATGGACTAGACCTTTTATCATTTCTCAGATCCAGGGGAACAACACTTTCATGCTGCAAAGTATGGAAGGAGAAACTGTTTTTGATGGCCCAGTAAATGGGTGATTTTTGAAAATTTATGTTGTTTAAGGCCTTTAGACCTCAACATTGTAAATATGTTCTTTTGACAAGTTTTAGTGTAGGCTTAATTAGACTCCATGCCCAATGGAACACTAGGAATTATTGTTGATCTGGTTTTTGTATGAAAGGCAGTGGTCTACAGTTCTTGAAACCTCATAGGGAGGATTTCATCTCCAGAAGGGGCCAGTGTTAGCTCTGCTATGCAACGCTAATTTTCTAAGGTCAGAAAGGATCATGGTTTGTTGGTTGTGTCTAAAGAAGGCTCACAATGGTCAATTTTCTCTTTTCTCCTTCACCTCACTCACCTTTGAACTCTTCTTATTCCCTAAATAAGCCTTTCCGAAAGTTAACAAAGCATCTTTTGGCCTCAGCCCCAAGCGTTTAACCCCAAATCCCAAATCCACCATAAAACCTCACACATACGACCTCACACGCTCATAAACCCCTCGCTGAATGCCCGTCATTGAGTAGTCCCCACCGATTCAATGGCTCCTGTCACTCCCAATAAAGGTGACCTGTTGTCAGACTCCCCACCATCATATCATCTCCATAAAGATATAATGACCTTCGCTCTCATCACGCTAGAAACTTAAATCGAACATTAATGTCTGATAAGAGTGGATTTTCTCTCTCATCCGCCACTATGTGTTGATCGCTGAATGGAATCGCGCGACCCTAGGCATTTACCACTTCAGGCCCAAAAGAGGTGTGATGAATACCATTTACTGCCCAACCAATCTACCCCGCCCATTAATGCCTGTGCAGCTCTGCCACCTGATGACCATCCGATTTGTGTGCTGAAGATCTAACGGCTCAAACTCACCTCATTCTCACCTTGATCGGTAGCCTCTATCAAGCCATCTCCACCATCTGTTTCCTCGATCCAATGACCATTCTTCCCTCTCAGCCCAACTGTTCGTTTCCCATGCATTCCACATCCTTGACCACTCTGTTGCTCGAAGAAGGAGATGACCAGCTTTGCCAGTACCAGTCATAGTCATTCCCCAACAACCATATTTAATAGAAGACATGGCCAAAGGGGAAAAGGATGCATCATGATGTTGTAGCTAAATTTATCAGTCATGGACTCCACTAGTATGAGAACTCCAACTGCCAAAAGGGATAGCACAACACCTGAATAGATCTTATTCACCCACTGAACTAAGAAAACACATTCAGAGACTCGATCAGGTAGTTAAATGAAGTTGGTGGTCAATAATGACCCCTCCATACCTAAACGGCCAAGTGCCCTTGTAATGTAAAACTATAAATACCCAAAGGCAAGATGTAATCAAGGTTGGAATTTGATGTAAGGTTCAACTTCTAGAGACTGTAGATATTTTGTCATTTGCAGCGTCTCATCTTCATTTTCAATTAATACAAGCTTCTTTTGTTGTTAACTGCTCACTGTCCATTTTCTTCTTATTCTAAGCTTGTGCCTGATATGTTGTATTCTCGAGCTCGTGGTCTTTAGCACTAGATAATTTTTATCTTATCTTTGTGTTAAAGCATTGATTGCATCATTAAATAGGTTTCCCAGGTTTCTTTCTATTTAAAGCAAGAGAGTTTCCATCCTGTCTTTGCATTAGTAGATTAGATTTATAGGTTTCTTCACTAGTTGTAGCCGACCATCACATGGTCTTATGCATCTATGGTGTAGTTAGTATTCTCCATATTCACCTAATTTCTAAACTGTGAGAATTGGTGGTCTAAAGCCTTGTAGTCGGAGGGTGTTCACGCATGTCTGGAGTGAAACAAAGTAGAAGTGGTTATCTGGCTTGAACCAAACCATCATTCCTTCCATTAAACCTGTAAAAGTAGTTGAATTTATATGTTACCAGGCATCTTCGAGCTACAAACTAGGAGAGTTTCAATCCTAACACCATCTAAAATTGCAAATGCATTTCATTCCATCAAGGGGGAATATGTTTGAAAGAGATCTGGAGGTTTTTCAACTTCCTTCCAATTTCTTTTGCAGGTGTCAAAATTTCATTTGCACAAATATTTTAATATAAGTTTCCTACTATGAAATGCATACCAGTCATTCATTCATTATGACAAACTGGTTTCCCTCATCGTTATCTTGGAATGATTTCATCGTTATCTTGAAATGATTTACATGAGTATATGGAAGTATCAATCATTTCATTATCCCTATTTAGTTTTGTTTTGTACATTATTGCAACTTTGAATTATTACAAAAAATAGTACCCAATGACCTGTTCAATAAACAGTTTTATCACAAGTGACTGAGTTGTTTTTAAGATGATGATAAAAAAATGTTTTAAATTATAAAAAATTAAAATTTTATTAATAATTATTTATTTTATGTATTTGGAGTTGATTTAATTTTGTTGGGATAAGAGTAGGTTTACTTTTTTTTTTGGATAAGAAATTCTAGGAAACAGGTAAACCGCCTAAGAGCTTAAGGTATTTCGCAAAGTGAAAACCTACTCTACCCACCACCAATGAATTATTTTAGATGAAATGGTTTTCCTTTTTAAAAAACAACGAGTCAACTTTTACCCATAACAACCAGACTATCCTCACTCCTGATTTGATATTTAAATTATGAAATATTTTCCTACTATTATACAAAAACGATTATTTACTCTAATTTCAAAAAAACTACAAAAACATATAATACGTAAAACCATGTCTCAATTTAGTGTTAAAGTAAAAGCTTCTTGGACACAACTATACCTGCAGTATAAACCGTAACGAACTGTACATGTAATTAATTTATAATGACTGGGATATTTTGAAGTAACTAGTATAATAAAAGCTTCTTATAATAAACAATCCAAGTGCATTTATTTTCTTAGACAAAACATAAGAAAAAATAAAAAAAATATTGGTGCGAATGCAACCTTCTTATCACATACACAATGCAAGCTACAAAAACATGACACTTCATTGTATTGAACTAATGTTGCAGGATGCAACCTGTAGAAACATGACACTTCATTGAACTCAACTATACAAATCTCTTCATCACATTCTTCTGACAACTGCAAAACTTTCACTTGTTTTATTTTAGCAGTAAATGAAAGTAAAACCAGAAAATATTGTAATGTGCATGTGTTCAATAAAGGGACAGACAAAAAAAGCATATGCAAAGTTTGATTGTGTCATTTATTGTCATTGTTGTAATGATATAGCAACAAGTTGATATGATTTTGTTTAGTTGTGGTCGATATTAATCGTAGTAGCGCTACCAATTCATGTAGTAATTAAAATCTAATTTTACTTTCAAGGTATTAACTAACTTACCCAAAACAAATATGATATTTTTATATAACAAATAAAGATGATAATTTTATAAAATGTATTTTTTTTTTATTATTATTACAAATATATAGAGACTAGAGTTCCCCTCGCTTACTTGCACTATGTTTCGGTAAGTACTGAAGATTTAAGGGATACAGGTGGGTAACTGCTGCAAATTTAAGGGATACAGGTGGTAATAGGTGGGAGGGGCTGCTTTTTCCAACTTAGTTGGAGGGACTTGTTAATGATACTATTGATGTAGAGTGATATGGATGTACTTCTTTAGTAGTCCATGCATTGAAGACTCTTTCAGACTTCGGTTAGGGAATTTTGTTCAGGATCATTTATTAGATGTTATGGATATTTTGAGAAATCTAATCAGTGCAATCACCACAGGTCAAAGAAAACACATGTTAACATGTTAAGGTGGATTTTGAGCGATAACAAGTTCAAGCACGAGACAATAGATGAAGTTTAGGCATGGCCAAGGAATTCAAGGGTAAGGGAGAATTGGGGATTGGAGCAAATTTATTGTGCTATGTTAGTGATTGGAGCATAAAAGTTGTCTGTAAGTAAACTAATATGAAGCTGTGAAACAATCTTTAGCTTGGAGAGATAAGCCGAACATGGTTACTATCAGAATGGGAAATGACTATGAGGCAATGAAAGCGCATATCATGCAGGAGTAAAGTGAGGCAGTTTTTTCCAACCAAACCTACTGGAAAGGAGGTAAGTCACCCAAGTGATTCTGATGGACAACAATGAAATAGTTAAATGTATATGGATGTCAGCCTTGGTTATTGCCTCTATCATAATCTTGCATGAAACGACTAGAGATTTATACAATCACTGAAATCATTGAGATTTAAGCTAGTGACAATTAAAGAGACTATCAAACTCTTGTAGCTTGTTGAACTATTTTTTTTATTTATTGGCAAAGTTGGTTGTACTCGTAGATGAATCTTGCAGACAAATATTTTATGGATAATGTGAATTGTCAGACATGCATCCAACTAAAACACTAAATAATTCTTAGAAGAAAAGTAGGAGGGTGAGAAATTGAAGAACAGAATATTGGCAATTTTAAAATATAAAATTGCAGATAAGTAGATCAAATGTATCTTTTGGTGGTGTCAAATTTGGTGTTGTTGGCTTCAGGATATATGTTCTTAAAAATAGATATTTAAGATCTCTGATAACAGATCTCAAGCGAAATTATATGGAATCTTTTTACAACCATTTTTTCATTGTTAGTTTGCAGATGAAACATTGGTTTCCATTACCATGCCTAATCTGTGAAGTTTGCAGGTTCCATCACTTCCATACGCAACAAATATTGGTTGGCAAAGTAGATAAATTTGAATTTTGAAGTGCAGTTTCATTCACTTTGGCACAAGTAAAGAGCATCATCAAAAGATATCAAATTGATGCTTACAACACAAGCTCATAGATATCGATAGTGGAGGAATATGATAATAATTAAAAATATAGCCTGAAGGTACCCCTCCTCTCTGATTCTGGGGCTGATCAAATCTAAAGCCCATCTTGGTTGGATTGGCCATAAGATTATTCCATCCTCTTCAACAAATCTTTAGTCAATAAAAGGAGTGTGTAATTGACAGCTGGTGGGTTGACTCCTTGGATCTTGTCCCCTCTGGATCTTTACACAGGTGCATTCAATAATTGAAGAATTTTGGTGGGATCCTCGGTCTAATCAACCAATTAAAATAAGATTATAGACGGTGACATATAATGGTGTAGGTGTGGAATTCGAGGGCCCAATCAATTGGGATATACCTTTCTACTCGTTGCCTTCCAGTTGTTCCAATCACTTCCTGAGAAATTCCACCATATGGGTTGGCATATCAATGGCTCAGTGAGATTCCTTTGAAGGAGGAGTTGACTATCTAATTCCGATGTTTGGTTGAGCCTAATAACTGGTTATTTTTCTGTATGTTCCCTATATAACACAACCAAGAGACAACTCTATTATTTCATATAATACAAATATTTTCATTTCTTAGTCAAGGAAAAACATCCATACCCTAGCTCAATCATACTGTCGATTTCATCTCCATCAAATCAGATTAGAGGATCATCCACCAAACATTATTTATAGGGAGATCCACCAACCAAATATGGCTAAAATCACATCGGTTGTGCATATCGATCGACCTTTACACTAAATGGAGAGCCAGTTTCCATCTGATTAAATGGATTTTGATGTGGACAACTTAATTGAAGTTACAGTGGTAGTTGAACAAGATTCAGCTATGTTAGGTCATATGTATATGCCAAAATAGGGGAATTATATGAAGCGATTAACAAAAAGAAAGAAATAAAATTCAAAGACAATACCCATAGCCAGATTGGACAAAGGAATCCTCCTTTTCGAGAATTTGAACACAACTTCAGAGCTCCCTCCACAAAATTTCAACTATCAAAATGCTAGAGGCAGAGACAAGGGTAAGGCGCATATCAAAGCAATAGAGGAAGTTCAAAAATTAATATTAGGAGTTGAGCTTTACTAGGAAAATGTGGTCCGTCTAAGAAGAAAGATGTTGGTAGGGTGATGGGAGTTCATCATGATGAACGGGGTTCAAATGAAGGAGTGCATTCAAAACACTTGGTCTTCCCTTCTAGGATATAGACCCAAGGTTAGTTTTATGGTAAATGGGTGGTTTAGATTTCATTTTCTTAAAGAAGAAGATGCAACAAATATTGTTGCATTTCCCTCATTCAAAGGAAGAGGTTTTCTGGTTCTTCAGAATTGGAAAGTTGAGTTCGATATAATGATGGAGGTTCCCAAGAGGAAAAACATTTGGGCTAAACTACCTGGCCTTCCTATAGAACTATGGACAAATGCGGTGATTCAAGAATTTTCCTACAAAATAGGTAAACTATATTATGTAGATGAAGGGTGTATGAGGTTGCTTGACGAGAAAGCAGCATGGTTCCTGGTGGAGGTGAATCTTGGAGGTGGATTACCAGAGGAAATTGACATCTTTTGGGAAGCAAGATTATTACTGGGTGTTGTGAAGGTAAATCCCCTCTGTGGACAGAGGCGATCCCTACTAGCCCAAGCCGGGTCTAGCAATAATCAAACAATGCTAACACGCAGGTTCCTAATTGCAAATCAAAGGTAAGCGACGAAAGCTTACTTGGATCCCAACACTAGTGTCGTAGAAGAGTCGATCCTTTGCGCTGGCTGGTCACAATCCCCACGATCTTCGTGAATGGACACCTGCACATGCAAAGAGCGACACAAATACAAGCATAGAAATCAATAGATGCAATTATATATCAGTCAGAAAGGATATAACTCAAGCATCAACGTGATGAACAACAAGAGTGGAACCATAATGATAGTCATCTATTATTGATAATCAACAAAGAAGAATACAACCATAGTTCTGACGTCGAAATCCTCCTTTGGCTGGGTCGTCAAGTGCACATGTCTTGCAAAGCTTATTGGGGATGAGAAACAAGCCTCTCTCTCTTTGGTAACAAAAATCTCCTTGCTCCTTGCAGCAATCTTTTGGCCTTCTGAAAGTATGATTCTCCTCTTGCTGGAACCGGGATCAGAGCTATCGCTATCCTTCACTCCCCAAAAACTCCCATTAGCCCTATTACTATTCGCCTGATCAAGGCAGCAAAATAAGCTTTTATAGATCAGGGAAAGGAGATGGGATAGGCTTCATCCTTGCAGGAGATAAGATCAATGACAATATCGATCGAGTTGGATCTATCCTCGCTCGAGTTGGTTTTACCCTCGGAAAGTGTTCTCAGATAGAGTCCATGAGTTGGAAAGAACTTTCCCGTGCCAGTTTGTTAAAAACTTTACCAAATTTGGTTGGCGCGGGTCCGACACTGAGACAGAGCGCCAACTGGCGCACCCTCTTTGTTGAATTTCCCCCATTGGCGCGGGCAGTACATTGGGAAACCGCACCAATGGAAAAAGAGGCTTTTTTAAGGCTTTTTTGCAGGAGATGTCTTAAGGGCATGTGAAGTCCATACTTAGGGGAATCTAATGCAAGTGTTTTCAAGTTGTGTCACTTCTCACAGGTCCCGGAATGAGTCCTCCAAAGTGTGGGAGAGGGGTAACTAGGACGGTGAGAAATGGTGACAAATTACTGTGTAACACTGGGGAATACCCTTTAGATGTTTGGAATGTCATCAAATTGGTTACTTGTTGGAAAATTGCCCCTTCAGGTTTAGAGGAAAGAGGGGGATAACAGAGAAACTAAATCATGAACAGAGACTTCGTAATTGCTAACACAACTTAAGGATACAAGAAGGTGTACCTCAAATATCTATAGAGTTTGGTTCTAATGGTTCCCCTATTGCAAAAAAAAATCTGGAAAGTGAGACATGGGTGGCACATGGTGTATATTTGGAGTTGAATGATAACAAAGGAATAAATAAAGTAAGTGGAAAATCCAAACATATGGCCACTAAGACTCCTACAAAGAGGAAAGGTATTTCTAGTGATAAATCGACCAAGAAACCTAGCAAACACTCATCATTGTCTCTGATGTGCAACATAATGGAGCAGGAAAATTTCTCATATCCAATCTTGACTGGTATGGAATTATTGGCCCTCTTATAAAATTTGAGACTTGAGCTTGAACCTATAACAGTAAGCAACAATATATTCCATAACATGGTGTTATAGGAAAAATTGACCTCCTAATCAACTCAGAGGAGAAATACAAGATGATTGAAGCAATGATGACAATTGCATGCCCAGAATCCACACTAACGCTCTCCATACACTAATTGCCTGCTTTATAAAGCTTTCTTACAAGCATAAAGGAGCGTTAGTCACCCTGCTAGCTCTTGTTGTTAGACCAGGGGGAGTGTTAGTGAACTTAAGTGATGCTCAAGTGGTTATGCCAACGAATCTTCCATTAAATATCTAGATATTATTTCCCTAAATTTGTGCAAGAAAAGCAAGGGAACTCCAAAAATAAAGATACTTGGAGAATTTCTATTCTGAGAATGAAGGAAAATGGGAAAAAGCTTGTAAACAAGGCAGGTTCATGGTTTTTGCCCAAATGAACTATAGGTGTAGTTTTGCAGCCCTAATTCAATTGTTATATAAGCAACGAGAAATCCATTTCAAAGAGGATCAGAGCATTTGGAAGGATAGCCCAGAGAGCTGTTGTGAAGTGTCATATTCTTGAAGGATCTAGCTGAAAGAAGGAGAGAGAGAGAGGGGAAGAAGGGGTAAGATAGGCTGATACAATGGGTTGTTGTAATCACTCTTCCATTCTGAATATAGGATTGCGGTTGTGTTCCCTACTCCAAAGTGTCAATGATATTGTGCATTCATTTGTTCATTCTGATGCTTGTTGTGTTGAGTAGATAAGTTATACATTTATACATGTTTGTTACAGATTCTTGTATTAATTGTCAGAAGTGTATGCTGTGATTGGTTTGATTTGTTCTTTTGTGCAGGAATCATCTTGGAGCCGGTTAGGAGGAGTTTTTCTTACCGCACGGAGATACTCAAGCGAATCTAGAAAGAACCAAAGGTGATCCTATTTCCATACTCTTTCAATATATGCATGATAGATGAACATGTCTGTAACAGGTAGCTTTTACAAATAAACTTATGGTCTGTCGAAGGTCCCGGGAAGACTTTCAAGGACCGTAGTTTTTGTCTTGTACAGTTTACCCCATAGCAGAATTGGAAACTCCACTGGGGACTATACATCTAGTTCTCGATTACCTGGACTCCTCTCAGATTTCTCTTTCTTCTATGAGCTTCCCACTTCTTCAAATCCTTTTCTGATCCACCATCTATCTTTTTGCATCCTGCAAAGTTGCATTCTCCTCAAAAACTGATCCTAAAAGCCCTCTTTTTAAGATATTTCCCTCACTAATGCAGGCTTCTAGTCTACACAGAGCTTTGTAAAGCTCTTTGACTGTGCACAAGGAGCGTTACTAGCCAAACTAAAGCTCTGTTTACACATAGACAGAGCATTGGTCTCCCATTTCTATGTTTTTCAAGAGATTTTGTGAACCAAAAGGGGGGTGGGGGGACTTGTCTTAGGGGCCAAAGAAAGATCTGCAATAGTATCATGCTAACAAATTTGGTGTCTTAAAATTTATTTTTTAAGAAAATGTTTTAGTTTTTCTCTCATAAAAGTAATTTTTTTTAAAAGAAAACCTGATAAACTATATATCTCCTTCTGTTGAAATAGTTGTAGGCTGCTTTGTTTTGGTTCAGTAGTTGTTAGGGAATATTGAGAAAAGAAACTTTTGGTTATGCAAAGTGTTGAATGACTTTAGATGCACTGATGAATTCATGTATATGTGAAATGATACATGTGTAGAATAAGACTTGTTTGCATAAGAAATTGATTTTTTTTTTTAAGCATTGTTATGCATGGTTTATTGAGTTGAGAGTCTCATCATACATCAACACCCCCTCCGAAAAAAAAAGAAAGTACACTAAAATCAATCAGATACTCTTTTTAGAGCAAACCAACATTAGCTAGATTAGGACCTTGAGATAAGCATATGAGTCAACTACCCAAGGTTGAAAATCAAACTAGTGTTGTTAAAGAATGAAAAATCCTTCTGCACTCATATTATTGGGACCACTCCATTCACAATGGAGCTAAATACGAGACAACATTAGATTGTAATCGAAGGTAGCCCGCCTTATTTTACAACTCCTTTGGGAATTCTGTGTAACGAGGGTCCCTTCGGGGATTTCAGAATTAAGTCGAGGACTCAAGTATCCTGCCCACACAATGTGTTGTCTACGACAATGTCCCCCTTGGTAATGTTTGTGATTTGAGGTATCTCTAGTGGCCAAACCTTCTAGGTACTTACACAAGGTGACTGGGATGGGCTGTCCTAGTACCTAAAATGGATGGACCTACTTTGTCTTCAATTTTTGGGAGGGTGCTCACCTTCATGAGAGTACTTGGCCCCTCAATCTGAGGTTCGGGTGAAGCTCAAAAGTAATCGTAACCATACATTTGGCCATCCTTCTCTGTTACTCATTGAGAAACTAGGTTTCATCTCTAGTAATCAGTGTTTATCAGGCGAGGTAATTTCCTATGTTTGTTGAATGACATATTTAGTGTATTTTTATTTTTAGATACATGCGTGCTATCGTTTTTTAGACTTACAGAATATCACATTAAAATTTATCTGATAAAACTTAACAGCCATTGTGGCTACATCCAGCCCTCATCGTTAATCCAGACGATTGTTAGGACTTCCTCCACTTATTGTGGAGGATCCATCAAGTTCCACATTACCGGTGTTGTAATGACCATTGACTAGGGAGGTGGTAGAGGACCAATAGTGTCTCTATAATTCCACGACCCTTGAGGCGCTGACTGGATGATGGGAAAGTTCCACCTATTGAAGAAGAAAGTACTGGTACTACAGGAGTAACTATAGGGTCTGATAGATTTGTAAGAGGAGTGTTAAAATGAGGAAGAAATCCTTCCGTAAATAAATCCTCTAGCAAATCAGAATTGTCAATTGTCCACATAAATCCCGTGTGCAATTTAGGACGTTGATTCCTTAAAGATGAGGAATCCGAGTCAGTGGAACTTGATGGATCCTCCACAATAAGTGGAGGAAGTCCTAACAATCGTCTGGATTAACGATGAGGGCTG
>Ga0068617_1000042_pt1 | contig 13073 bp, 14 predicted proteins | sample InSIn1SAF170_2_FD_77422 | JGI IMG/M metagenome (GOLD analysis project Ga0068617, IMG submission 77422) | Clean room microbial communities from NASA Spacecraft Assembly Facility at Jet Propulsion Laboratory, Pasadena, California, USA -... ...
CAGGCATGTCTATAACAAGCGAAGTTATTTTATCTAGTTTTCCTGATTTTTCAACTGCAACCAGCTTTCCTGTTGAAGTGCTTGAGATCATTTCCCAATCATGAAGCGTTGAAGTTCCTGAAATGGCAAGGGTTGCTTTAGGTTCCAAATTAAAAGTTTCTTGTGCCTGGATTCCTGTTGCAATTAACAATAACAAAATCATGTTGAGATAGCTGCTCATTCGTTTTGTTTTCATAATAAAATTATTTAATGGTTAATTTTTGGCACAGTCAAATGACTGTTTCTCTAAAGTTGTTGTTTGGCAAAAATCATTTCAAATTATCTGCTTTCCATAGGACAAAATTAGGCTGGCAATACCTCCAAAAAAATGACATTTATCATGAAAAAATGTTTCTTTTTTTTATTTTTTACGCTACGAAAGCGTTGGAAATAAATTATTTAGCACTGAAGCTTAAAAAAATCCAAAACCTAATATTTATCATGTTTTTACTGAATTTTTAGATGTTCATTTGCACAAATACTATCTATAAATGGACAACTGGAAAAAATTATCATCACAAGAAAGACAGCAACGCATCAAGAATGCGCTCGACAAGAATGTCAATTTTTCTAATGACGCATCTTTGGGATATCCAGCGTCAAAACTTGACGGAAGAGTTTTTAATGAAGAAGTTTCTTTTTTAAAAGATGCTCCTATTTTGCAAACTTTTTTAGCGAATCCAAACCACATAGGATGCCATACGCTCGGTACTTCTGAAAAAGCGTTTCAAGGCACTCACGAAATAGAGCGCGAAGTTCTTGATGTAGTCGCGATTGATATTTTTAAGGCTACTCCAAATTCTTTTGACGGCTATATTTCACCAGGAGGTACAGAAGCCAATATTCAGGCATTGTGGATTTATCGTAATTATTTCTTAAAGGAATATAATGCAAAACCAAAAGAAATTGCCATCATTGCTTCTGAAGACACACATTATTCTATTCCAAAAGGTGCCAATCTTTTGATGATCGACTGGATCAGACTTCCTGTTGATTTTGATAACCGTACGATCGACGTGAATACATTTGAAGAAGATATAATTTTGGCGAAACACAATGGCAAAAAATATTTTATTCTAGTTGCCAATATGGGAACTACGATGTTTGGTTCTGTAGATGATCCTGTCCGTTTGACAACAATATTAGAAAAAACACCATCTTCAATATAAATTGCATATTGATGCAGCTTATGGCGGTTTTGTGTATCCTTTCAGCAATGAAAAAAGCAAAATCAATTTCACTAATCCGAACATTAGTTCAATTACGATTGATGCTCACAAAATGCTTCAAGCGCCATATGGCACAGGAATTTTCATCTGCCGAAAAGGATTGATTGAAAATGTACTGACCAAAGAAGCCGAATATGTTGAAGGAATGGATTTGACGCTTTGCGGAAGCCGTTCTGGTGCCAATGCCGTATCCATTTGGTCTATTCTTTTTGCGTATGGCCCGCACGGCTGGTTTGAAAAAATTAGCGTACTGCAATTGCGAACTTCGTGGCTCTGCAAGCAATTAGACAATTTAAGAATCGATTATTTCAGGGAACCTTTCATGAATATTGTGACCATCAGAGCTTCTTATATTTCTGATGAAATAGCACAACGATTTGATCTTGTTCCTCAAAAACACGATGAAGAAAACCAATGGTACAAAGTCATCGTCATGGATCACGTGGAAGTTGCGCATCTTGAATTGCTCATAAACGCTTTAAAAGAAACCGATCTGATAAAAAACTAAGTTGCTGACTCAAATATAAAATAAAAGAAGCTAAAAATAAAAACTCAATTTTAAAATTCATGGACAAAGCTTTTTTAATAACCGAAATCAAACGATTAAAAACAGAAAAAAATGCAGTTATCTTGGCACATTATTACCAAGATGCCGACATACAGGAAGTTGCTGATTTTGTAGGCGACAGTCTAGAATTATCAAAAAAAGCGGCGACAACCAAAGCTTCTGTTATTGTTTTTGCCGGAGTTCATTTTATGGCAGAAACGGCTAAAATTTTAAATCCGGAGAAAAAAGTACTGCTTCCCGATTTGAATGCTGGATGTTCGCTTGCTGACGGATGCTCTCCCGAAGATTTTAAAAAGCTAAAAGAAAAGCACCCGAATCATACTGTGGTAACTTACATCAATTGTTCTGCGGAAATAAAAGCTTTGAGCGATTTGGTTTGCACTTCTTCCAATGCCAAAAAAATTATAGAATCCATTCCCGAAGGACAAGAAATTATTTTTGCCCCCGATAAAAATATCGGCAATTATCTCCAAAAGGAAACTAATCGTGATTTATTATTATGGGATGGTTCCTGCGTGGTTCACGAAGCTTTTTCATTAGACAAATTGCTAGAGATTTACAAGAAATATCCAAAAGCTAAAATTGTTGCACATCCCGAATCAGAAAGCCATATTTTAAAAACAGCACATTACATCGGATCTACTTCTGGCATGATGAATTTTATAAAAAATGATACTTCCGAAGTTTTTATCGTAGCTACGGAAGCCGGAATTTTACATCAGCTTTCAAAGGAAGCTTCGCATAAAACGCTTATTCCAGCGCCTTCACATGAAGACAACACTTGTGCCTGCAGTGAATGCGCCTATATGAAAGTCAATACTTTGGAAAAACTTTTTTTGTGCCTTCAAAGAGAAAGTCCAGAAATTATTATCGAGGAAAAACTGCGACTGGAAGCTTTAAAACCGATTGAAAAAATGCTCGCGCTTTCCTAATTTAAAAAATAGAAAATGCAAAAAACAGATATACTTATCATAGGCTCCGGAATTGCGGGATTATTCTTTGCGATGAAAATTGCCAAAAAACGTCCCGAACTTTCCATTGTGATTATGACCAAGGAAAAGGCTGAAAATACCAATACCAAACTGGCACAAGGCGGTATTGCCGTTGTAACCGATTTGCTCGAAGACAGTTTTGAAGAACATATTCAAGATACTTTAAAATCTGGCGGAGGCATTTGTGATGAAAAAATCGTCAGGATGGTTGTTTGCCAAGCTCCGGAAAGACTGAAAGAGCTTGTAAAAATCGGTGCTTCTTTTGATAAAAATCAATCAGGAAAATGGGACTTAGGTTTAGAAGGAGGCCATTCTCACCATAGAATTTTGCATCACAAAGATACATCTGGCTGGGAAATTGAACAAAAACTGCTCGAAAGCATTCGCCAGCTTTCAAATGTTACGCTTTTGGAAAACCACATGGTAATTGACCTCAACATCGAGAATCAAAAAGAAACGCTATGCACTGGCGCTTTTTATTACGACAAAATCAACAGCAAAGTAAAATATATTCGTGCCAGAACTTTTCTTTTGAGTACTGGAGGATGCGGTCAGCTTTTTGAAAACACAACAAATCCAGAAATTGCCACTGGCGACGGAATTGCGATTGCCTCGCGCGCAGGTGCCAGAATTCAAGAAATGCAGCACATTCAGTTTCATCCGACGGCACTTTATGAAAAAGACAAAAATCCGTTTTTCTTGATTTCCGAAGCCGTCAGAGGTTTTGGAGCACATATCGTAAATGAGAACCAGCAACGTTTTGTGTTCAAATATGATCTTAGAGGCGAATTGGCAACAAGAGATATTGTATCGCAGGCTATCAACAAAGAGATGGAAATTACTCAAAAAAAGAATGTCTATCTAGATTGTCGCCATTTGAATGCTGAAGATTTTTACAAACATTTCCCTTCGATTACCGACTATTGCAAAAATATAGGCATTGATCCTAAAAAAGATCTTATTCCTATTGTTCCCGTAGCGCACTACCAATGTGGCGGTATTAATGTGGATGAAAATGCTTTGACGAATATTAAAAATCTGTATGCCGTTGGCGAATGTTCTCGCACAGGACTGCACGGAAAAAACCGTCTGGCTTCAAATTCTTTGCTGGAAGCTTTGGTTTTTGCACATCAGGCTTCTGAAAGTGTAAACCAAAATATTGATTATCTTTCATTTGTACCTAAATTCTTCGTACCTAAATTTGATGAAGATTTAGATGTCACAACTCCTGAAACAATCCGTTTTTTGAAAAAAGAACTCAAAAAAATCATGACTTCTTTTTACACGAATGCCAAAATTGGCAATTTAGTTTTGGAAAAAATAAAAGTCCTGAAATCAATATTGAATACTTTTTCAGAAGGAAAAAAGATAACGTTGCCACTTATCGAAATCACAAACATGCTTACCACAGCTTCGATAATTGTCGAACATAAAAACAATAGCATTTTATCTAAAAACTAATACTTTACTACAAAGCACGGATGCTTTCATTTTTTATATTTTATGATTTTTATCAGAAATTATACACTCAAAAAGTCCTAATTTTATACTATCAAAACAAACAGTCATGCCCAAAAATATAACCGCTGTAGAAGCAGTAAAAGTAGTAAAATCAGGAGACCGAGTGTATGTTCAAGCTGCCGCTGCTTCTCCTTATTTCTTGACAAAAGCCTTGAGCGAAAGAGCTTCAGAATTAAAAAATGTAGAGATTTGCCATCTTCATACCGAAGGCGAAGCGCATTATGCCAATCCTGAATTAGCAACAAGTTTTCACGTCAATTCGTTTTTTATCGGAAAAAATGTTAGGCATACGATTGCCGCAGGAAACGGATCGTATACGCCTGTATTTTTAAGTGAATTGCCTAATTTATTTAGAAAAGGAGCTTTGACTTTAGATGTAGTTTTCATTCATGTTTCGCCGCCTGACAGCCATGGCTATTGTTCGCTGGGCGTTTCTGTGGAAGCGACTCTCGCTGCCATTGAAAACAGCAAAATTGTAATAGCGCAGGTCAATCCGCAGATGCCGCGTACTTTTGGCGATGCGATGATTCACATTGAAAAAATTGATTATACCGTAGATGTGGACGCTCCTATCTTTGGACACCGCACTCCAGAAATTACTGAAACCGAAAACAAAATCGGAAAGTTTGTCGCTTCCTTAATTGATGACCGAAGCACGTTGCAAATGGGAATCGGCTCGATTCCGAATGCGGCGCTGGCCAATCTGATCAACCACAAAGACCTCGGACTTCATACCGAAATGTTTTCTGACGGCGTGATTGATCTTATTGAAAAAGGCGTAATCAACAGCAAATATAAAGGCATCAGCAAAGGAAAAGCCCTAGCTACTTTCTTGATAGGTTCGCAACGTCTTTATGATTTTGTGAATGACAATCCATTTGTAGAAATGCGCGAATCTTCTTTTGTAAACGATACTTCCAGAATTCGCAAGAACCCAAAAATGGTAGCTATCAATTCAGCGATTGAAGTAGATGTGACTGGCCAAGTCTGTGCCGATTCAATTGGCGCGAGAATGTATTCAGGCGTGGGCGGACAGATGGATTTCATCAGAGGCGCTTCGTTAAGCGATGGCGGAAAAGCGATTATTGCCCTACCTTCCATCACCAAAAACGGCGAAAGCCGAATTGTGCCTTATTTAAGACAGGGCGCCGGAGTCGTCACCACCAGAGCCCATGCGCAATACATCATCACCGAAAACGGAATTGCCGATTTGTATGGTAAAACATTAAAACAGCGTGCCAGTGCCTTAATCAATATTGCTCACAAAAATCATCAAGAATGGATTGAAAAAGAATACCATCAGATGTTTAAGGATTTTAGATAATATTTTAGCGCCTTTGAGAAGTTTTTCTTGAAGGCGCTTTTTTTAGTCATACCCTTTGAATACTTTAGCCCCTTAATTAAAAAGATTTTTCCTTTTCAATCGGTTAATAGCTCCATTTAATTCAAAACCTAAAAGCAGAATCATGCAGTTAATCCAAATATAGATCATCAAAATCAGGAGCGTTCCGATAGAACCATATAATTCGTTATACTTTGCAAAACGAACCACATAGACTCCAAAAGCAAAGGAAGTCAATATGATCAGAACCGTTGTAAAAATAGAACCAATGCTGAAGAAAGAATTGCGTCGGGTTTGTTTGGTTCCGAATTTAAAAAGAATAGAAGTTGCCGTAAGAATCATGATTCCCACAAAGGCAAAACGACCAATGCTGACCAGATTAATAGAATCAAAAATGCCTCGGCTTTTCATCGTTTGAATGATATATTCAAAAACCACAATGGCTGAAACAGTTACAATAAGCAGAAAAGACAATATTAATCCGATTCCCAAAGCCACGGCATATTGCCTAAAAAAACCGCGCGTGACGGTAATGTGCCTGGACGTTTCAAAACCTCCCAAAATGGCATTCACACCATTGGCCATCAAAAAGATAGACAGCAAAAAACCGGAAGAAAGCAGTCCTTGATAGGAATTATTCAAGATATCATTGATGATTTTATAAATCGCATCATAAGTATTCGGCGGTACGCTTTCTTCCACAAATTGCAAGAAATCGGCTTGGAAATTTTCAATCGGGATATACGGAATCAAGTTCAAGATAAACAGCGCAAACGGAAAGAGCGCCATAAAAAAGCTGAAGGCAATGGCACTCGCACGATACGAAAATGCGCCTTTTGCTATTCCAATGAAATACAGTTCCAGCAAATCATAAAAAGACAGACCTTCCAACCACGGCAACTTTATCCTTTGCGTAAAATGCATCAGCGGACGTATGACCGGAATCTTCTCAAGCTTGTCTTCTATAATTTTTGTCACTTTTTTGTGTTTTTTAGATGGCTTTTAGGCTTAAATCCATATTATAAACCGAATGGGTCAAGGCTCCCGAAGAGATGTAATCGACACCGCATTCTGCATAATTTCTGATGGTCTTTTCATTGATATTTCCTGAAGATTCGGTTTGGCATTTGTCGCCTATCAAAGCAACAGCAGTCTTGGTATCTTCAAAATTAAAGTTATCAATCAATATTCTGTGGATGGAATCTGAAAGTAAAATCTCTTTAATTTCATCTAAGTTTCTGGCTTCCACAATTATCTTCAAATCCAGATTGTTTTCCTTTAAATAAGCAGTCGTTTTGGCAATAGCCTTAGTAATTCCTCCTGCAAAATCAATGTGGTTGTCTTTCAGCATCACCATATCATACAAGGCAAAACGGTGGTTCTCGCCTCCGCCAATCTTCACGGCCCATTTTTCTATGGCGCGAATTCCTGGAGTAGTTTTTCGGGTATCAAGAACTTTGGTTTTGGTTCCTTCCAATAAATCAGCGAAGAATTTGGTTTTGGTTGCAATGGCTGACATACGTTGCATCGCATTCAAAACAAGACGTTCTGACTTTAAGATGGATTGCGAACTTCCGGAAACGTGAAAAACCACATCGCCATATTTTACTGGCGTTCCGTCTTGTATAAAAGTTTCTATCTGTAATTTTGGATCTACGTAATTAAAAATCATTTTGGCAAATTCCACCCCAGCTATCAGTCCGTCTTCTTTGACCAAAAGTTTTGCTTTTCCTTGTGCATCTGCAGGAATACAGGCTAAAGAACTGTGGTCTCCGTCTCCAACATCTTCCCTGATTCCGTTTTCTATGATTAATTTTAGTTCGTTCTGAAATTGTGCTTCTGAAATCATTTTATAAATTTAATGGAAGCTAAAATAATAAAATCTTTCTGACTACAATAGTATTTTAGCTTAATAAATAGCGCTGTTTTCTACCCTTTGAAAACAAAACACTCAAGAAATAAAACTTTGTAACTTTGCAACTGAAAACTTTGTAACTCAAGAAATGAACATCAAGCTCATTGCCATTGGCAAAACAGACAATAAATCTTTGCAGACCTTAATCGATGATTATCAAAAGCGATTGTCTTTTTATATCAAATTTGATTTGGAAATTATTCCCGATATTAAAAATGTCAAGAATCTTTCGGAAGCACAGCAGAAGGAAAAAGAAGGCGAATTGATTCTGTCAAAACTAACGCCAACCGACCAATTAATTCTTTTAGATGAAAACGGAAAAAACTTTTCCAGCGTAGGTTTCTCTGAAGAATTACAGAAAAAAATGAATTCTGGAATCAAAACTTTGGTGTTTGTAATCGGGGGACCTTATGGTTTTTCAGAAACAGTTTATGCCAAAGCACAAGGAAAAATTTCGCTGTCTTTAATGACATTTTCGCATCAGATGGTTCGCTTGTTTTTCATTGAACAATTGTATCGAGGTTTTACGATTTTAAGAAATGAGCCTTATCATCATCAGTAGTTTTTAGACAAAATTTTATTTATATTTATAAATTTAAGATATGAGAAACATAATCTATTTGGTAATTCTATTTTCTTTCAATTCCTTAATTCGCACAAGATTCCAATATTATTGTGGGAGAATGGAATGCAACTGATTTTTGGGAAAACAAAAGCAAAATTATTTTTTCTGAAGATGGTTATATTTCAATGACTATAAACGGCGAGTTTGTGGATGGAAAAAATTTCATAGTTAAAAAAGGCAAAAACAAAGGGCAAAAAACAGAACTTAAATACACAATTGATTATAATAAAACACCAATTGAATTAGAGATTACAGGTATTTCGGTTGTAAACGGTAAATTAGAAAAAACAGAAAGTGTTTTAGGAGTTTTGAAATTCTTAAATAATGATGAAGCATTATTAATCCTAACTCGCGAAGCAAAAGAAGAATTCAATGAAGAAAGTAAAGACAGAGTCATAAAATTACAAAGAAACAATTAAAAAGACTTTGTGGAAACTTTGGCTTAATTACTTTTACCTATTGCCTCAAACAAATCCACACATTCTACCGCTTCTTTTACATCGTGAACTCTCAATATTTTAGCGCCTTTCATCAACGAAATAGTATTTAAAAACGTAGTTCCGTTTAAAGATTCTTGCGGAGTCGTTCCCAAAGTTTTATAAATCATCGACTTTCTTGAAATCCCAGATAATAACGGTAAATCTAGCAGTTGAAACAACTCTAACTTATTCATTACTTCAAAATTTTGTTCCAAAGTCTTTGCAAAACCAAAACCTGGGTCAATAACCAAATCGTTGATTCCCAAACTTCTCGATTCGTTTACTTTTTCCGAAAAATAAAAAAGCATTTCCTTAATTATATCGTCATAATTCGTCAGGCTTTGCATCGTTTTTGGGTCGCCTTTCATATGCATCATTATATAAGGAACGTTATATTTCGCTACCGTTTCCATCATTTCGGCATCCAAATTTCCCGAAGCAATGTCATTAATAATCGAAGCTCCCGATTCTATGGAAGCTTTTGCCACTTCACTTCTAAAAGTATCCACCGAAATCAAAATCTCCGGAAAAACTTTGACAAGCAATTCAATTATCGGAATAATTCTTTGCAGTTCTTCCTTTTCCGAAACAAATTCGGCGTTGGGTTTTGAAGAATACGCTCCGATATCAATAAAAGTCGCTCCGTCAGCAAGCATTTTTTGAACTTTGTCAATTATGATTTGTTCAGTATCATTTTTTCCTCCGTCATAAAAAGAATCAGGCGTAATATTCAAGATTCCCATTACTCTGGGAGTAGATAAATCGATGAGTTTTCCTTTGCAGTTCATTTTTGGGTGCACGGTTTTGGGTCTAGGGTTTTGAGTTAATTGAAACGAATGCAAATCCTTGCATCTTTTACCTTTCACCCTAAACCTTTTTTCACTATTTTTGGACAAATTTCATACAAATATACACCAATAATGAATAACACTTCTCAACAATTTGACAGCGTTATCGGCATTTGCCGTACTTTATTCATCAATAAAATGACCGATTATGGAAGTGCTTGGCGCATTTTGCGTTTGCCTTCTTTAACCGACCAAATATTCATCAAAGCACAGCGTATCAGAAGCTTGCAGGAAAATGACGTTCGAAAAGTAGATGAAGACGAAACCGGAGAATTCATCGGAATCATCAATTATTCGATTATGGCTTTGATTCAATTAGAACTTGGCGTTGTGGATCAACCCGATTTGAATGTGGAAAGAGCTACACAATTGTATGACGAAAAAGTAAAACTTACCAAAGACTTGATGGAAGCCAAAAATCACGATTATGGCGAAGCTTGGCGTGAAATGCGCGTGAGTTCTTTGACCGATTTGATTCTTCAGAAATTGCTTCGCGTAAAGCAAATCGAAGACAATAAAGGCAAAACAATTGTGTCTGAAGGCATTGACGCCAATTATCAAGATATGTTGAATTATTCGGTTTTTGCCTTGATTTTAATGGGTTTTGCCAAATAACAACTCATTAACAAATTAAATTTCTGACAAGCCTTATTTTTGAGAAAACTTACAAAAATGGAAAACTTTAAAAAATACCTCCCGTGGACAATCCGAATAATTATTTCTTTTTTATTCCTAATTTCCGCAGTTGCAAAATTATATCCAAGTCCGTATTTCGCAATTTCAACTTTTGAAGTAAAGCAATTATATCCGATGGGATTTTCGGAAGATGTTGCCGTATTTTTCTCCAGAATCTTAATCGGAATTGAATTAGCACTGGGAATTTTATTATTGCAAAATAACTATTTACGTAGGATAATTATTCCGGCTACGATTTTGATGTTAGTCGTTTTCACCACGCATTTAACTATTGACACGATTCAAAACGGAGGAAACTCTGGAAACTGCGGTTGCTTCGGAAGTCTTTTGCCAATGACACCGATTGAAGCAATTATCAAAAACGTGGTGGCGATTATTTTATTAGCGATCTATTTATATGTAGTTCCAAAAATTACGAATGAAAAAAGTAATTTTTGGGTATTGACGACAGTAACTTTTGCTTCGATTCTGACTTTATTTATGATTGCACCAATTCAGCCAAAAGTAGAAGAAATTGTAACTGAAGAATTAGAAACTCCTGCAGAAACAGTAGAAACTTTTGAAACACCTTCAGAAGAAATAATTGCAATAACACCAACAGAAACTGCATCTTCAGAAGAAGTAAAAACAGAAACTGCAAAACCGGTTTCAGACGAACCAGCTCCACAAAAATCAGGTTATGCTCAATATTTTTCTAATATTGACAAAGGCAAAAAAATCTTGGCATTATTCGTTCCGGGTTGTGATCACTGTCGAGATGTAGCGAAAGAATTGACTGAAATGAAAGCAAAAAATAAAAATTTCCCAGAAGTGGAAGTTATCTTTATGAACGAAGAAGCTGAGAAAATCCCAGAATTCTTTGCTTTTGCTGGAGCAAATTATCCTTATAAAGTCATCGAAGTTATTCCGTTTTGGAAACTTTTGGGCAATAGCAAAGATACGCCAGGCGTAATTTATCTTTGGAATGGTAACAAAATCAAAGAATGGGACGGAATTAACGAAAAGAAATTCGTCGGTTCTGAACTGCAAACTATCTTGAAAAAGAACTATTCTGAAATCAAGAAATAGTGATAAAATACCTTTTAAATAAAATAGGATATGCCCTGCTGACGCTTTTTGGAGTGGTCACGGTCATATTCTTTTTATTTAATGTTCTGCCGGGCGATCCAGCGAGAATGATGCTTGACCAGAATGAAAATTCAGAGCAATTGGCGATTGTCAAGAAAAAATATGGTTTCGACAAGCCGATTTCAACGCAGTATTTTTATTACCTGAATGACCTCTCGCCTATTTCTTTCCACAGCAAAAACTCAGAAGATTATACTTTTCTTTCTGAAGGAAAATACAATGCCGTTTCAATGTTTTCTATCGGAAATAATGAAGTCGTTTTGAAATCGCCTTACTTACGCGAAAGTTTCCAAAAAAACGGTAAAAAAGTTTCTGATGTCATTGGAAATACCTTGCCGAATACGTTTCTTTTGGCGCTTTTTGCTATTGTAATTGCCATTTCCATCGGAATTATCCTCGGAATCATTTCTGCATTGTACAAAGATACTTGGATTGACAGAGTTATCGCGCTTTTAAGCACGCTTGGAATGAGCATTCCTTCTTTTTTTAGTGCGATATTGTTTGCTTGGTTTTTCGGATTTCTGCTTCACAATTACACCGGATTAAATATGACTGGAAGCCTTTATGAAGTCGATGATTTTGGCGAAGGTTCGTATATTCAATGGAAAAATATCTTGCTTCCTGCGATTGTTTTGGGAATTCGTCCGCTTGGCGTTGTGATTCAATTGATGCGAAATTCTCTATTGGAAACTTTTGGACAAGATTATATCAGAACGGCAAGAGCGAAAGGTTTATCGGAATTCCAAATTATTAGAAAACACGCGGTTAAAAACTCCTTGAATCCTGTGGTTACTGCGATTTCGGGTTGGTTTGCTTCGATGTTGGCCGGAGCTGTTTTTGTAGAATATATCTTCGGCTGGAATGGCCTTGGAAAAGAAATTGTGGAAGCTTTAAATAACCTGGATTTACCAGTAATTATGGGTTCTGTGATTGTAATCGCTACTACTTTTGTGGTGATTAATATTTTGGTGGATTTGGTTTATGCTTATTTGGATCCTAAGATTAGACTCGGGTAATTTTTTGCATTTTTAACCCTACCAGGGTTTAAAACCCTGGTAGGGTTGGATAACTAAAGTATCACCCAAATTATGTGATTGCTTCGTTCCTCGCAATGACTTTGAACCACGAAAACGGTTGCGCAAAAAACTCCTTACAATCAAAATTTTAATAAACCTTTCTGAAAACTAAATATTATATTTGCTTATCTTAAAAAGAACATACAATGAAAAAAGTATTTTTATCATTACTTATAATTATGGGAACGATTTCTTGTTCTCAAGCTCAAAAAACGGATTTTTCTAAAGAAGCTTTATCTGAAAATTTAGTGACTTTAGACGGAAAAGAAATTTCATTCCAAGATATTTTAGCAAAACATAAAGGAAAAACGTTGGTCTTAGACTTCTGGGCTTCTTGGTGTAGCGATTGTATCAAAGCGATGCCAAAAGTGGAAGATATGATTGCTAAAAATCCAAAAGCGCAATACGTTTTTATTTCTTTGGACAAAACGGCAGAAAAATGGAAAACTGGAATCGAAAAATATGAGTTGAATTCTGGAGAACACTATTTGGTGAAAGACGGAATGAAAGGAACTTTTGGAAAAGCAGTGGATTTAGACTGGATTCCGAGATATATTGTAATTGACAAAAAAGGAAAAATAGTAATCTACAGAGCTATTGAAACCGACTTTGATA
>Ga0068617_1000043_pt1 | contig 12978 bp, 8 predicted proteins | sample InSIn1SAF170_2_FD_77422 | JGI IMG/M metagenome (GOLD analysis project Ga0068617, IMG submission 77422) | Clean room microbial communities from NASA Spacecraft Assembly Facility at Jet Propulsion Laboratory, Pasadena, California, USA -... ...
GGAAAATTTATTATACAAAACTACCACCAGGTAATTACACTTTTCGTGTAAAGGGATCTAACAGCGGCGAGGTTTGGAACAAAAACGAGAGAATTTTATCTATTAAAGTACTACCTCCATGGTGGAGCAGTTGGTGGGCTTATTTATTATATGTAACGGCGGTGGTATTAATTGCAGGACTAATTATCAGGTATTATTTGTTAGCTTTAAAAGAAAAAAACAAACGCAGATTTGATCTGCTTGAAATTAGAAAGGAAAGAGAAATACACCATGCAAAGGTCGAGTTCTTTACCAATATTGCTCATGAGATTAGAACTCCGCTAACCCTAATCAAGATGCCGTTAGAAAAGTTATTGAAGAAAGAGGGCGAGGATGAAGAGGTGTATGAAAATTTGCTAGTAATGAACAAAAACACCAACCGCCTTATTGACCTAACTAACCAACTCCTAGATTTTAGAAAAGCCGAATCAAATAAATTCAGTCTAACTTTTACTATGGTCAACATTTCAGGGATTCTAAAAGAAGTTTATTCAACTTTTAAACCCGCAGCGGAGCAGAGAAATATAGATTTCAAGTTAGAGATGCCCCGGTTACCGCTGCAAGCTTTTGTAGACAACGAAGCTTTTAGAAAAATTATTACGAATCTCTTTAGCAATGCAATAAAGTACGCTGATAAAATAGTAATTGCAAAGCTCCTGCCATTTGGAAGTGAAGATGATACATTTACTATTGAATTTGAGAATGACGGAAACCTGGTTCCATACGATCTTAAAGAAAAAATATTTGAGCCGTTCTACAGGCTAAAAGAAACTGAAAGAATACCTGGAACAGGTATAGGGCTTGCCCTTTCCCGTGCCTTGACAGAGTTACATAAAGGCATTCTTGATCTGAAACAGGCAGAAGGCAATTTGAACGTTTTCGTACTCACATTACCCATTCATCAAGATAATGAAATAGTTATTGGTGAAACGAGTGACCCTAAACAATTGCCTGAAAGTAACATAGCAGTAGGCGATACTTTTTCGGATAGCGCTAAAGCTACCCTGTTAATAGTTGAAGATAATAAGGAAATATCGGATTACATAACTAAAGAACTTAAAACCGAGTACAACATTTTACGCGCTTACAATGGAGAACAGGCACTCGAAGTCTTAATTAATGAAACTGTTCAATTGGTAATAAGTGACATTATGATGCCTGTTATGGACGGAATTGAATTAGTAAAAAGAATAAAAACAGATATTCAATATAGCCATATCCCTATTGTACTACTGACGGCAAAGAATACATTAGAATCGAAAATACAAGGATTGGAGGTTGGGGCTGATGCATACATTGAAAAGCCTTTTTCCCTTGATCACCTGCGTGTGCAGGTAAATAACCTTCTTACCAACCGAAGTCTCTTAAAAAAGCATTTCACAAGTTCTCCGCTTTCTCAAATAAAAGGTATTGCTTATTCTAAACCTGATAAAGATTTTATTGAAAGATTGAATGAGGTGATCTACGAGAACATAACGAATATTGATCTGGATGTCGATGAACTATCAAAGTTGATGAACATGAGTCGCCCAACGTTATACCGAAAAATCAAAGCTCTTTCTGATTTAACTCCAAACGAACTTATTAATTTAACGAGGCTAAAGAAAGCTTCTGAATTGTTGGCTGAAGGCAATTACAAGATTGCAGAAGTCGCAAATATGGTTGGTTATACGCTCGCCACTAATTTTTCAAGGGATTTTAATAGGCAGTTTAATATGTCGCCTTCGCAATACGTTATTAATCTACAACGCGATAGTAAGGGAGTTTGATACTACGCTAATATCTTCCTCCTTTCGTAATTCTTCTTTTCTCAAGTAAATAATTTATAGTTGTTTTTATGCTAAATGCCCTTTGAAACACTTTGAATCTATTTCATCACTTTAGCTGAAATCAATTGCAAAGCATTCCATTGGTCACCAATAAATGTTCATTTGTCAAACTAATTAGCTTACAGCTATTGGCTGCTATAGTTTTAAGAAAAAATCAAAACTATGCAACAAAACAACCGCGAGAGTTATTTAGACTGGCTACGTATGCTGGCTATTGTTGGTGTTTTATTTTATCATTCGGCACAACCTTTTGCCAGCGAAAACAACTGGCATATCATAAACAACGAAACCAGCGATCTCTTTGCAGAGTTCAATTTCTGGCTTAGCCGCTTCCGTATGCCCCTATTATTCTTCATCTCCGGGGCAGTAACATATTTCATTTTAAAAAAGAAAACACCGGTACAGTTTGTTGGCTTACGATTTCAAAGATTGATTGTGCCGCTGCTTTTTGGCATGCTCGTGATTGTACCTCCGCAAGTGTATATGGAACGATTGAATCAGGGCTTCAAGGGAAACTTCTTCGATTTCTACCCTTCTATCTTTAGAGGCGAGGCTTATCCAAAAGGCAATACCAGTTGGCACCACCTGTGGTTTATTGCTTACCTTTTTGTTTATGATATCGTAGCTGCTCCCCTTTTTGGATGGCTGACGTCAGCAAAAGCGGAAGTATTTATTCGAAAGCTGGACTGGTTTGCAAAAGGCAAACGAATCTATTTGTTTACATTACCAGGCATTATAGTATTCTCATCGCTAATACTTAAATACCCCGAGACCAACGATCTTGTGCACGATTATACTTTCCTGCCATATTTCTTTATGTTTTTTGTACCCGGCTTTATTTGCATCCGCAATTCCAAATTAATGGATTCCATAAAACGCTGCCGTCGTACCTCATTAATTATCGCATTCCTTTCAATTATCTTAATGAATTATCGTCGGTGGAACGATATCAACATGCAAAACCTCATTATTAATTGGGGCACAAATCCCCTCACTTACCTATACCTATCCATTTATCCAATTATTGCCTGGTCCTGGGTATTAGCGCTTGTAGGCTATGGAAAAAAATATCTCAACAAGACTCATCAAGCCCTGTCTTATATAAACCAGGCTGTTTATCCTTTCTATATTTTACATCAAACGGTTATTGTGATACTGGCTTATTACGTAGTAAAAACTACTGACAACATCGAGTCGAAATACTTCTTTATTGTTACTGTGACCTTTATCATCTGCATCGCAATGTTTCACTTACTCATTCGTCCGTATAAAATAACAAGGTTTTTGTTTGGAATGAAAGAACAAAAAGAAGTAGCGGATAAGAAAGTAGTTGTCCCGGTTAAACCCGCTCTAAAAAAGGAAATTTTAGCAGAAGCAACGGTTTAAAACAGCAGGTGAGAAGAATTTTTTGGTAGCGTGCATTTGTATTTTATGAGGCTTTTGTTGCAATAAGTTCTTATACAATCTTTTTGGTTACAGGCATTTGTTCTTTAATTAATCATCGTTGCGTCGCATTACGTTCGTCGGCAAACAAATGGGCAGCTTTTCTCACATTGTAATGGATGGGGCATTAGCTGGTGCATAAGACCTTTTGTACCTACATGAAATACAAGAATATGAACATTACAACTATTATCGGGAGTAATGATTAATTCATTAAATTCAATTAAAATTTACCTGGCAATATAAGAGTCAGTGTTCTTTATTTAAGCTCCAGAGGAGCTACCTGTTTATAGAAGATACACAATTGAGAAATCCTTGAAGCTCCGTAGGTGCCTTCCTGTTAACAGAAGACTCCTACGGAGTCTTTAGCAATTTTGGCTTCCATTTCTATAAACAGGATGCCCTAACAGGGCAAATAAAGTTTTAAGTCAACGATATTGATATATGAGTGAGTGTTTTAGAACGAAAATTATCAGAGGATGGTTGTAAAATTTCCCTTTAATTGGAAGATCGAAAGTGTCTTTTACAAGCCGAACAAAGAACTAAAAGTACAAGAGTGCGACGCAACGGCCGTCTAATAGTAGAAATCTGTCCGGCTCAAAAAAATAATACTCTGCTAACGTGCATTACAGCAATAGCATTTGCAGGAGAAACTTAATGAAATGAAACATTATTGGAGATATTTGTTCCCTATTCCATTTGGTCTAATCGTCTATGCTACAGTAAGGTTGGTAAACGATACAACGGATGGCGGCAAATTCTGGGAACGCAAGTGGCAAACAAATGCGATTGAAATATTTAGCGGAATAGTGGTTACTTATGTTTTACAATTTGTATTAGACCGCTTTATAAAAAAATTTAATACAGAACAAAAGGGACTGATTAACAGCAGATCAATACTAACGGAGTTTGCAACAGTTTTCATCACCTGCTTTATTATCATCAATGTAACCATTATACCAATGGCCGCTTTAACCGATGACGGCCTGCAGTTGAACGACTTTGTTATTTGTAATATTATTCCTGCACTTTACGTGCTGCTTTACTTTGCTATTGCCCGTGGTAATAATTATTTAAATGCCTATATAAATCAACGATTAAAATTAGAGAAGATTACAAACGACCAGCTACAGACCGAGTTGAAATTTTTAAAGGCGCAATACCATCCACACTTTCTTTTCAATGCGTTAAATACCATCTATTTTCAAATGGACGAAAACGTACCTGCAGCAAAGAAAAGCATCGAGAAGTTTTCCGAATTATTGCGCTACCAATTGTACGATCAGCAACAAACGGTACCGATCAGCCAGGAAATTCAGTACCTGCAAAACTTCATCGAACTACAGAAAATACGCAGCTCAGAAAAACTTCAATTAACAGTTGAATTCGACCCAAAACTTAATGAGCAACATGTATATCCATTGCTATTTTTACCGTTGGTTGAAAATGCATTTAAATATGTGGGAGGGGATTATAAGTTGTGCGTTTCGGGCAGGCAAGGTGGAAATAATATTGTATTTAGAGTGGTCAATAGTGTTCCGGCTACGACCGCTACAATAAAAGAAGGAGGACTAGGCTTAGAAAATCTCAGGCGAAGGCTTGAATTGCTATACCCCGGGCAGCATTTATTGGAAACTAAAAAAACAGATAACGCTTATATAGCAAACTTAAAAATTCAACTAGTATAATGACGCCAATAAAGTGTATAATAACAGATGATGAACCTTTTGCCCGGAAAGGTTTGCAGAGTTATGTTGAAAAGATCGATTTTTTGGAATTGGTGGCAGTTTGTGAAGATGCAATTCAGCTTAATACAAATATTAAACAACATGCTGTAGACCTGGTTTTCCTGGATATTGAGATGCCTTATATAACCGGCATTGATTTTTTAAAATCTGCCAGCAACCCGCCAAAAGTTATTTTTACAACTGCTTACGAACAATATGCGCTACAAGGTTATGAGCTGGATGTGCTTGATTACTTACTTAAACCAATTTCTTTCGAACGATTTTTAAAGGCAGCTAACAAAGCATTTGATTATTTTAAATCGGCGGAAACTGTGGCAGATGATTTCATTTTTATAAAAGCCGGAAATAAATTAGAAAAGATCTATTTTGACCAGATTTACTTTGTAGAGGCAATGGAAAACTATGTTTCGATATATTTTGAAGACAAAAAACTGGTAGCCCACTCAACATTAAAAAGTTTACAGCAACAATTACCTGCAACTTCATTTATTCAACCTCATAAATCTTACCTGGTTAATATCCACGCAATTCAATCTATCGAGGGCAATACCCTGAATGTTCATCATTACCAGGTTCCTATAAGTAAATATCAGAAAGACGAAGTATTGGAAAAAATTGTCAATAACAAGTTGTTGAACAAATAATATACCTCCTACCAGGAATGAGTTGGCGAAAAAACAATAGTGAGTCCGCATAACTTTTATTATTGGTGATACTCCTTAGCATCTGGAAACACCTTTTACTAATCATGGAGCCATAAACATAAGCGGACTTCCTGTGCATGTAAGCGTTGTTTCGGAACAACAGCATGACGGTTCTCTCTTCTTTAAATAAGGGCTATTACAGTTCCAGCAGGAGGCCGGCGCTTCGGTTGAAGGATTTAATTTCATTTCATTTAAAAGGTTGTGGTAGGCTTCTGCGGTTGCCCTGGTTTCCAAAGCTATTGTACCGTCTGCTTTTGCATATAATTTCCCAACGTATTCAAATCCCGATTTCACAATCCCTTTTAATGATGATTTGTTTTCCGGAGCATGAATAATCCAAAACCGGTTTACATTGTCACCTTCATATTTCATGATGTATTGAAGTAACGCAGGATAAATACCTAAGCCGCGATATTCAGCAAGTGTTCTAAAATTCCATAAATACCTGTTTTTTTGCGGCAAGGTAAACTCATGGTTTAACTCTCCGATCTTTGCCTTCCTCCTTGCCATCCAACCGAAACCAGCAGGTTGATGGTTAATATATGCAACAAAAGCAAGGTGATCATTTAAAAGCCTTTCCGATACTTCCGGTATGGTGGTGTTTCCAAGTACAGACAGTAAAGTAGCATCTGTGCTCACTTCGTTGTGCAATCCTGGAGGTATTTTTATTGAAGGAAGTTTATCTAAGTTGGAAATGGTATAAAGTGACATGGCAATTAGTTTTTGGTATGTTTTTATAAGATTTCAATAGCGCGCAGCTTAGTGCATATGACGATGAGTGCGTGTAGAATGAACGTATTCTTTTGTTCCGTCAATCACCTCGAAGTTCGCCATCATACCTGCCGCGTGATGCTCAAGTATATGACAATGGTACATCCATGTCCCTGGTCGGTTATCTGGCATCCATGCAATTTTCACTTTTGTTCTTGAAGTTAAGTTTATCGTATCCTTCCATGCTTTGTATTCCGGAGCTTTTCCATTCATCTCGAGGACCTGGAAGAAAAATCCGTGCAAATGAAAAGGATGATCCATCAGGCTCACGTTTTTGATCTCCCACACTTGCAATTCACCCACTTTTACCGGTTGATCATTCACATGCATGTTATTATTTACAAGAAAATCAAGACCATTTTTCAAGCTGGGACCTACCGAGAATTTTACTTTTCTGTTTGCAGGAGCATCTTGTGGTGCAAGCTGTTCAATTACCCTAAGCGTTTCCGGAATCACCGCAACTGAAGACTTAGCCTCAAGTACCTGCACTGTTGCAAATCTTTGCGTCTTAGGTCTTAAGAAAGTAGACCTGTTATACGACAATGCATCAACTCCAAATGTTTCACCTTCATCAAAAGGACCTACAACTATATCCAATCTTTCACCTGGTGTTATTAAAGCTTCTGTAACAGCTACCGGCTTTTCAATCAGTCCACCATCTGTACCTATTATTTTAAATGTTTTTCCGCCAAAGTATAACTTAAAGTACCTGGCACTTGATGAGTTAATGAACCGCCATCTTTCCACTTGCCCGGCATGAATGTTTATAACTGAATCTACCTTTCCATTAATTAAAAGCGTATCGCCTTGCCGTCCGTCATGCCTTTCAATTAGCCGCGGTAATGACCATGAAGGCTCTGTAAACTTAAGATCGTTAGCCAGTTTCATATCATCAATCATAATTACTTTCTCACCATCAAATACAGGATCCGTAATGTCTTCAACTACCAAGGCGCCATACATGCCTCTTTCTACCTGAACTGTTTCATTGTAATGAGAATGATACCAGAAACTCCCCGCATCAGGCACAACAAATCTGTACTCAAATTCTCCTCCCGGTTCAATCGGCTTTTGCACTCCGTCAGTTCCATCCATTGCTGCCGGTAGTCTTATACCGTGCCAATGGATGATTGTAGGCTCTGAAAGATTGTTTTTTACTTTAACTACTAAAGTTTCTCCTTTTTTTGCTTTTAAAACAGGTCCCGGAAGTTGGTTATTAAAACCCCATGCCTTTACTGTTTTACCAGGAGCGATTTCCCAGTCAAATTCACTTGCTTCCAGTAGATATTCTACTGTTGTTGCTTGAGTTTGCATAATGTTGGTTTTAGTTTGTTTTAGTTTGGTAATACGAAACTACTATTGGTAGCAGGCGTTAGTGTTATACAATTATGGTTATGATTTACATGATTTTGAGATGGTCAAAAACTGCTGAACAATTATTTGAACTTAAATTTAGAAGTCGCTTTTACGTGTAATCATACCGAGGATAGTGGCTTGTCAGTTGATGCTTGTAGGAAAGTATGCTTAGCGGAAGGAAATGTTTGCACTTATCTGTACAATGCTAAACACTGAACAGATAGTACAAGAGTGCGACGCAACGGAGGTAAAATAGTAGCATTACTGTTTGGTCCATAAAAAATGTAGTCCGCATTCTTATGAAACTTCAATTATAGTTGAGGTTTTTCAATTTGCCTAGATCAGGCTTTCAAGATTCTATGTAACTGTCTTGCTGTTTTAAACCCGCATTTTGCAGCAATATATTCAATGGTATACTCGGGATTATTAAGCATTGTATTGGCAAACTCCCTACGTAGCTGTGTGTGATATTCTAATACAGTAGAACCCGTCATTTCTTTAAACACCCTGCTAAGATTTCTGGCGCTCATACCAACCAATGCAGCAAGATCTTCTATAGTGTTTTCTTTAGAAAGGTTGTCGATAAGGTAATCCTGTACCTGGTGTACCTGGGGGTTAATGTGATTTCGATAATCTAAATAAATGCTTTGCTGCTTATGCCTGCCACTTCTCCTGTGATAAACCACTAGTTCTCTTGCCACCTTATGAGTAAAAAGTGGTCCTTTAAGATTTTCAAGGATGCCTAATGCCAAATCAATTCCTGCACTAATTCCCGCACTTGTATAAACGTTGTTGCTTTTAATATATAAAATATCAGCAACCACTTTCGCATCCGGAAACTGCTGTTGTAGGGCTTTCACCCTTTTCCAATGTGTAGTGCATTCTGTGTTCTTTAATAAACCTGCGTGACCCAAAGCGAAAGCTCCATTGCAAATAGAACAAACAGTTATTTTATTTTCCGAACTATCCTTTAACCAGTTAAAAAACTCCCTTTCGGCTCTAAACGAAATGCTGTCAACATATTGCCAGTTCATGCCTGGAACAAAAACAAAGTCGCCATCCTTTAATTGAGCCTCTTTAAAATTTTGGACTTTATCGAATCCAAGTCCTGACGTAGAAGTTGGTTCCTTTTGATACGTGTAAAAGCGGATATCTGCTTCAAATCCGTAAGTTTTAGCTTCTGTAAAAACCTGGACAGGTCCTGCAAGATCCAGCAGTTCAACATTTGGGGGTACTATGAATGCTAATGTTATCATGAATAAAAAATTACCGACGCTTATTGTGCTGCATTATTTAAGACTTTCAATTTCCGATTTTGTAAAAACCTTTCTGAATCCAAAGTGATATATCTCAGTATCGTTGTAACGGACGGGATATGCGTTAATAAAAATCCACCCTTCTTTACCCATAAAGTTCAATGCATCAATAATGGTATTAAACTTCTCAAATCTGCCATCATATGTTTTAATCCTGGTATCTCTCCAGAAGCTCTTCTCTTCGCCGAAATCGATATCAATAGTAACCTTGTTGCTTAGGAGCCTTGGAGTGGCAATTACCTGGCAATACTGTTCAATCTTTGTAGTGTCAGTCTGAGCAAATGAGGCAGAAGTTGCGATAAGAAAATTAATTATAATAAATGACTTTTTCATTTTGTTAGTTGTTAGTTGTTAGTAATCTCATTATTGTCGGTGACTTCTAAGTTGTTAGCACCAGTGATAAATATTTTTACCGATGCAGCAATTACTGCTTCGAACTGTTACAAGTACAATTGTTACCACAATTGCAATTTTCACAGTTACAGTTCGCACTATTACATTTTTGTTTGTCTTTAGGAGTACTTTGACTGGCGTTTAATTTTGTTTTCATGATTTTGTATTTTTTATTAGCTTATGTTGTAAAAGTATATCGGTCTAAAAAGATTTATCGGACATTCATAGGTCAAAAACGGACATTCGAGAAGTTGAATTTACAAGTTCTAAAGGACGATTAAAAGCTCAAAAATTTAAACTTAGAAGAACGGGAGGTAGAAATTCAAAACGGCTTGTAGCTATTGCAGGACGGTTGAAAGCTTAAGAATTTAAACCCAGAGGGCACAGAGAAAATACACGCGGAGAAACACTGAGAAGGAATTTGAAACACTTGTAAGTTACTCCGTGACTCTCTGCGCAAATCCTCTGCGAACTCTGCGGTTAATAATATTAGTTATAATCCAGCATCAACTTTACGCAGTTCTTAAAATTCGTTCCATATAAAGTTGCAATCCTTTCAAGGCAAGTTTCAATAGGATATTGCTTCGATCCTGTGCTATATTTTATTATGCTGGTGTTGGTGAAAAACCTTTGTTCAGATGGATCGTCTGAAAGTTGTTTCATTATGTGGAGTTCATGCACGCGGTCTTCTTTTAAATTTCCTGACGGATAAAGGGTAAGTCCATACTTAGAGGTTATGTTTCTGCCACCCGTAGAAAAGGAATTTATTGATTTTGGAAAGGACCGGACATAAGTATCTAATACACTTGCTAATTCAAATTCATTTACACTGTCGGTAAGCATCACCCCAATTTTATAATTTCTCCTAAATAACATCTTTGATGCTATTTTAAGGATTGCATTTTTGTTCACAACCTTGCTTTGATGATCGATTTTAACATCAGCGTGAGGATATGCTACATCATGAAGAACTGTTTGCATTTTTTGTTCTCCAAACAATCTCCTTATTACGGTAAGGCTTCCTTCAACGGCATTTGAAACTCCCGCTGTACTATATAAGTTTCCACTTTCTGTAACGCTTACACCTTTTACCCAACCTGCTTTAGGAAATTGTTTCTGAAGTGTTTTATAATCAGAAGCATGGGTAGTTAATGGTTTTCCATCATAAAGTCCTGTAGCAGCAGCAGTTGCAGATCCATCACAAATAGACAATATAATATTTGCACCTGTGTAATGACTTTTTATCCAATTAACATTTGATGGTTTTGGAGGAGTCATTAAATGAATATTCAAATTAGGAATAACAATAACGTCAGGAACGATGTGTAGCGAATCTATTTCTGAAAAAGAGTAGTGCGGAAGTATGAAAAGGCTGTTTACTAATAGGATGGGAGCTTTTTTCTCCGATACTACAAACACGTTAGCTTTTTTAGTTGCATTAAATAAATAAAATGGCGCCATCAGATCAAACATCTCTGTCCCGTCATTGTCTGCAACTATAATTACTGTTTTTTTTCGTACTGTCGAATTTCGGCTTCGACCATGTAAAATTATTACTGCCCTTATAAACTTTAATCTTTTGCGCAAATACTTGTGGAAGGGCTAAGTACAGAACTAAGCCAAGGGCCAGTATGGCTGAAACTGTGATCAGCAGTGCTTTTTTTATCTTTTTCATAATAGTAGTTGTTTAATTATTATGATGTAAAGATGGTATGCATAAAAACCTTTTTTAGGACGATAATGTGTCAAAAAAGGACGAGCTGACAGAGCCACGAAAAAACCAACCTTTTATTTTAGACTATAACAAATAAACATCTACATGTCGATTTTGAAAGCCAATTTATACTACAATAAGAGATGATGAAATTCGAGCCGCACCTCGATCCAGTACGATTTCGGTCCTTTGTACTGCATTTGCTCCTTTTTACGCTACATTTCGCTGTTTTTCGAGCGTAACCGACCATTAAATGTTTGAAGGATATATAACAGGTTTCCCGAATCAAATTATTGAGGTCGTCTCAAAAGTGAAAATCAGGCTGTGAAAATTGCTTAAGTGACATAGAGTTTCATAACTGACCGGAATAAAACGTAAGAGGCTGTCCTTTTGGGACAGCCTCATTAAAATTCTAAAGTTCGACGGAAAAATAATCCAACATTTCTCACTTTATCGACTCATACTATGGGCGACTTAATTCTATTTGGGCTTTGACCCTATCGGTGTTGAAATCATTCACCGAGGTTCATGTTCGCCGTGAGCAATTGCACACCCTGTACTTTCTCCGGAAACCAAAGCTGCATTTCGCCTTTCCCGCGATTTGCCCAACCATAGTAGGGAATCGCAGTAAAAGTCTGCTCTTTAGTGTTTATATTTTCACCGTTGTTATCTACATGTACAGCAGGTACTTTGCTTTCCAACACTACCACTCCATTTAATAAGTTAGGCCTAAACTGTGTGGTAAACTGTGTAGCCGGGGGCATAATAATGTTGCTTGCTTTGCCACCGTTATCTACCCACTCTGCGCAATACATAAGCGGACCTCTTTGCAGCGCAACTTTACCTCTGTCATACACTACCTTTTCATTAGCAACAACCCTTCTTATTTCCATTGGCAATTGCACTTCTACCACATCTCCTTTCTTCCAGGTTCTGCTTAATACAGCATAACCGTTATCCATAGTATACTCAACCGGTTTGCCATTTACCAATATGGTTACTTTTTTATCCGACACGTGTTGAAAAGCGTAAAGATCAGATGGTAATTCTTCGTTTCTTGCCCAGCCCGGAATGCGCACGAGCATTCCAAAATTTTGCGTGCCGGAAGGATTAATGGTAAACTTCAGATCACCATCCCAGGGATAGTTGTTTTGCTGAGTGATAGCTACATTTTTGCCACCTACTTTCAATGAAGAAGTGCTGTTCATAAAAAGATTTACATAAATGTTATTATCTTTTTGTGCATACACATAACCTGGTATAGAAGGTAGTAATCTCGTAAGGTTAGTGGGACAGCAAGAACAATCAAACCATCCCGAACGCTCCGGCTCCATGCTTGAATGTGTGAAGCCATTTTGTATTTGCATTGCATTGGTATAAAAGAAGGATTTTCCGTCTAACCCAATACCTGAAATTAAGCCGTTATATAAAATCTTTTCCAGTACGTCAATGTATTTTGAATCGCCATGCAGTTCAAACATACGCTCGTTCCAATACACGTTCGAAATCGCCGCGCAAGTTTCGTTGTAAGCAGTAGTATTGGGCAATTCATAATCATCGCCGTAACGCTCACCCGAAGGGATTGCACCTGCACCACCCTGCACGTATAACTTTCTCGATACTAAATTATCCCAAATGCTGTCCACCGCAGCCAGCAATTGCTTA
>Ga0068617_1000045_pt1 | contig 12868 bp, 12 predicted proteins | sample InSIn1SAF170_2_FD_77422 | JGI IMG/M metagenome (GOLD analysis project Ga0068617, IMG submission 77422) | Clean room microbial communities from NASA Spacecraft Assembly Facility at Jet Propulsion Laboratory, Pasadena, California, USA -... ...
AGGTCTAGCAATAGAAATACCTGAAGGTTATGTAGGACTTTTATTTCCTAGAAGTTCAGTAAGTAAAAAACAACAATTTCTAACTAATTCTGTAGGAGTTATAGATTCAGGTTATAGAGGAGAAATTATGGCTAAATTTAAACCTGTAATGGGTTCTTATGAAACTATATTAGAACTTTTTGAATCTAATGAATATGAAATTGGAGATAGAGTAGTTCAGTTAGTAGTAATTAAGCATGAAACACCTGAGATTATTGAAGTTGAAGAGTTATCTAATACAGAGAGAGGTTCAGGAGGTTATGGAAGTACAGGGAAATAAATGAGTACAATAAGAAAAGACAAATTATTAAGAGAGCCTTCAATAGGCTCTCTTATTTGTTATAATCCACCTAGATATAAAGGTCTAGTTATAGGAAGAGTAGTAAGTTTTACTAAAGTAGGATTACCTATTGCAGTACCATTAGAGGATTGGGAAGAGTATCAAATGGACTTATTAGTACCAGATGATTATGAAACACAAGAGGACTGTATGTTAGCATATGGATATGCTCCTAAAACAGGATTTGTTATAGTAGAGGATACTTTAAACCTACATTAAATATGAAGAGAGAAACATACATACAATTAAGAAAATCTAATAATGAACTTGCAATAGCATATAATCATTATTATGAAAAGTGTTTAGAAACACAAAAACCTCCAATGGATTTTAGTAAGTTTGCACAATGGTTCCCTTCATATGAAGGATCTAGACATATTGTAGATAGTTTAATAACTCATTATGATAAAGAGTTTGAAATAACTATTGTACAAAAAGTTGATGTAAGTATACAAGTGACACAAACAATAGACTATATATGAGACTACCTTGGGATAGACCAGATATAGTAAAGACTAATTACCCTGATGGGACTTCTTATGTAGAAGTTAAGTCTTTTAAGTATGAATTAGAGTATAGAATAAATTCTTATGAGGATTTATGGACTCTAGCACAGATTAAAGATGTATATGATTATAACATGCAACCACTGCATGTTATAATACCTAATTTAACAGATGCTCAAGCAGATAGAAGATTTGCTCCAAACCAATCTTCTAATTTAATGTTAGTATTAAACTTCTTAAAGAGTTTAGATTTTGCTGAAATTACATTCTTTCATCCTCATAATCCAGAAGTAGTAGAAGCTATATTACCTGAAGCACATATAATAGATAATAGTTATTTTATAGATCAAGTGTTACATAATGAAATTGCTGTAGGACCTGGATTTGTAGATATTAACCAATTAGATAATCTTATATTAATGAGTTCAGATGCAGGTGGATTTAAACCTTTGATGAAACTTGTAGATAAGATAGATTGGAAAGGTGAAACTGAAAGTGCAGCTAAATCTAGGAAGTATGAAGATGGTAAATCTAAATTAACACAACTTATTAACAGACAAGATTTTGGGGGTAAAGATGTATTAATAGTAGATGACATATGTGTATATGGAGGTACATTTGTAGGATTAGCTAAACTACTAAGAGAGAGAAATGTAGGTAAATTATATCTTGCAGTGTCTCATATGACAGTTAATACTCCAAATACTGAATTATGTAAATTGTATGATGGAGTTTATACTACAAATAGTAAAGGTTTAAGTTATTCAATGTTCCCAGAGGGTGAAATTAAAGTATTAGAATACAGAAATAAAACAACAGATTTTTAAAATGGAAAATAATAAAAGTTTTAGACTTCCTAAGAAGTTTACAGAACAATGGTTAGAAGCTCTTAAGAGTGGGGAGTATACACAACTTAGTGGTAGTCTTATATTATATAGGACAGAAGAAGGGGACTATAATGAAGAACTGGGGATATTTGAAGATGATGTAGTATTACAATGTGATACCAAACAATGTTGTTGTCTAGGAGTTGCAGCAGTAATGTTAGGAGCTACAGCTGAAGAAGTAGGAGGTCATGATATGCCTAATGATATGGATACACCTGTATTAACTAGAATAAATTATCCTAAAGAGTTATATGAGAAAGATAATACAAAATCAAATAAGTTAGAAGATATATTAGCTCAATTAAATGATGGAAATTTTAGTTATAAAAACTATGAAGATTATTTAAGAGAATACCCTGATTTAAAGTTTTCTATAGTACCTACTAAAAGTACAGAAGAAAATAGTTATGATCCTATTAAATACTCTTTTGAAGAAATAGCAGATTTCATTAAGGATAATGTAGAGTTATATGAAGAGGATGTAAGAGATGAAGGAATTTAATAAATTCATAAAAACTGTAAAGAAAGACTCTAGATTTGAAGTAACTAAAAGTGGTAGAAAAGCCACTATTAAAATAGTTTACATAGAATCTAGAGATCTTTATTCAGTACATCCTGCAGACCATGCTATACGTAATATTAAAAGTTGGATAAATAAAAAAGAAAATGGAAAATAAAATAATAGAAAAACCTAAAAGAACTTTAGTTTGTGGAGATATCCATGGTGGACTTAAAGCTTTAATACAAGTATTACAAAGATGTAATTATAATATATATGATGATCAACTTATATTTTTAGGAGATTATTCTGATGGGTGGGGTGAAACAGCAGAGTTAGTAGAGTATTTAATCATACTTAAAGAACAAGCTACATATAAACCTATATTTATAAAAGGTAATCATGATGAGTGGACTAGAGAATGGTTAAACACAGGTAAGAAATTAGATATGTGGGTAATGCAAGGTGGTCAAGCTACTTTAGATTCATATATAAGAACAGGTTACTTAGTTAAAGACTCTCACAAAGATTTTTACAATAGTTTAGAAAATTATTATATAGATGATCAAAATAGAGGATTTGTACATGGGGGATTTGTATCTAAGAATGGATTAGGGCATGATACATATGATAGTAATTACTATTGGGATAGGAGTTTATGGGAAATAGCTATTGATAGTGATTATTATGTAAATACACCACATAATAAAAAAGAATATGATGAATTCTTTAGATATGCTCCATATAGATATGAGAAACATAAAGAGATTTATATAGGGCATACAGCCACAACAAATTGGGGGAATAAGAATGGTCCTATAACTGTACCTATGAACAAATGTAATGTTTGGAACTTAGATACAGGAGGTGGATTTTCTGGTAAACTTACTATTATGGATATAGATAGTAAAGAATACTTTCAGTCAGACTATGTGAAAGAACTATATCCAGATGAAAGAGGAAGATAATGGGAGACATATTATTTGTAATAGTACTATGTTGGCCTTTAATATTTGGGTATTTAGTAATTATCCTAGGAGAATCAAATAGAAAACAAAAAAAATAAATTATGAATAGTATATTATTAACAGATGGGTATAAATTATCCCATGCAGATCAATACCCAGAAAATACTACATTAGTATTTAGTAACTTTACTCCAAGAGGAGATAAGTATTCACCAAAAGTATGTCAAAATATAGGTGTAACAGTATTTGGACCTCAAATGGCTCTTATATATTTAAAGAAACATTTTGATGAGAATTTCTTTAAAACTAAAATCAGAGAATCTCTAAGGGATAATGCCTGGAGCCCACTAGTATTATCAGACTTAAAAGAACAAATAATACAACCTCTAAAGGCTAAGTTAGATAAGTATCTAAATACAAATTATGATATGTCTAGAATTGAAGCTTTATGGGATTTAGGGTATTTACCAATAGATGTTAGAGCTTTAGAAGAGGGTATATTATGTCCTATTAGAGTTCCTATGATGACTGTACATAATACTTTACTAGAATTCTTTTGGCTACCTAATTTCTTAGAAACTATCTTAAGTCAGTTACTATGGAAACCTATGACATCAGCTTCAATAGCTTTAGGTTATAGAAAGATTCTTAATAAATGGGCTCTTAAAACTACAGGTTCTACAGATGGAGTAGAATGGCAAGGACATGACTTCTCTATGAGAGGACTTGATGCTTTAGATGCTACTGTATTCTCAGGATTAGGACACTTAACTTCTTTCATGGGTACAGATTCATTACCAACATTAGATGGTGCTGAAGTGTATTATAATGAGACAGGATTTGTAGCAGGCTCAGTTCCAGCTACAGAGCATTCTGTGATGTGTGCAGGCTCTAAAGAAGATGAGAAAGAAACATTCTCAAGATTACTTAAAACTTATCCTACAGGTATATTATCAGTAGTGTCTGATACATGGGATTTATGGAATGTTATTACTAATATCTTACCTTCAATTAAAGATGAGATTCTTGCAAGAGATGGTAAATTGGTTATTAGACCTGATTCTGGTGATCCTGTTAAAATTATTACAGGTTGTACAAAAGAAGAATGGATAACAGATGAAAATGACCATTCTATTTTTGATATGGATGAACCAGAATGTAAAGGAGTAATAGAACTTCTTTGGGATATTTTCGGAGGTACTGTTAATGAACAAGGATATAAGGTATTAGATCCACATATAGGAGCTATTTATGGAGATTCTATTACTCTTGAAAGAGCAGAGGAAATTTGTAAAAGATTAGAAGCTAAAGGGTTTGCATCTACAAATGTTGTATTAGGAATTGGTTCATTTACATACCAATATAATACTAGAGATACATTTGGTTTTGCTATGAAAGCTACTTATGTTGAGAAATTAGTTGGTAAGGAAGATATGAGAGGAAAATTCTACCAAGAAAAAGAAGGATATGAAATATTTAAAGACCCAATTACAGATGATGGACTTAAGAAATCTGCTAAAGGATTACTTAAAGTAATTGAGAAAGATGGTAAATTACAACTTGTAGATCAGATAGGTTGGGATGAAGTAAACTCTGAAGATAACATGCTTAAACCATTATTCAAAGATGGTAAATTATTAAGAGAAACTACACTAACAGAAGTTAGAGAGAATTTAAAAAAATATTGGTAGTGAGTGAATTAAAAACAATTACAAAGAAAGTAGTATCTTATTGTGAGATACCAGAAGAAATTGAAAAACCAATTTGGATAGAAGAAGCTTCTAATGATGCTTATGTAGAATGTCACATAGAGGATGATGAGGATAATGAATTAAATATTTGGTTAAGAGAAACTTACCCAGAATTAGTAGATGAAGAATCATTCTTTATACATATAGATTATTAAAATTATATAAAATGAAAGTAAATATAGAAGGACATCAGTATGAATTATTCAACTTTGAAAATAAAGATAAGCAAGGTCAGATTTTACAATTTATACAAAAAGAACCAAAAGAAAAAGACTCTACAGAATTAGTTACTATACATGATGGTACTACTAATGAAGAAATATTAGAAGTTTTGATAGATAGAATGAATTTTCTACAATCTAAATTTCCTTGTAGAGAAAATGCTTTAGTAATTACTAGACTTGAAGAAAGTCTTATGTGGCTTAATAAAAGAACATCAGACAGATTAAAAAGAGGTGTAGAAGGTAAACAAATTAAATAACAAATAAAGGGAGCTTATAGGGCTCCCTTTATTATTTTCTTTACCTACCTCTGAATTCTTCTTTCATAATTTGAGATATTTCTTTGTTTGTTAAACCCTCTTCTTTTAGTTCTTCTTTTCTAGAATTTCTATCAGATTGAGAAGCTTTTCTTTGTTTTTTAACTTCTTTAGGAGTGGCTCCAGATTCAACATCTTCTAATACCTCATCATAAGATGATTCTCTAGGTTTAGATATAACTTCTTGTTTTAATCTCTTTTTAAGAGCATCTTCAAGATAAGCACCTTCTAACCCTTGAGCTTCTAATTCTCTAGTTATCTCTTCTTTTTTATCTTCTCTATATTTTTTATACTGTTCTTTAGGAGTAAAACTAGTTATTAAATTATCTGTCCAAGTAGAGTAAGTTGTACTTTGTATTCCAGGTATATGATCTAATTCAGCTTTATCATGCCAAGGTAAATGATCTTTATACAATACTCTAGGTAAAGGAGTAATATCTAATAAATTTCTTCCCAATTTTTCCTCTGATTTAGAATCTCCATTAAGACCTGCAATAACATCTTGAATTTTAAAGATTTGTTCTGCTACAGCAAATCTAGTCACATCTGATAACATAGCTTTAGGATTTGCTGTGTATACTAACATAGAATTTATAATTCTATTTATTTGATTATCTCCAAAATTATGTAGCATTCTTCTATCTGAATCTTTGTCATCATCATCATCCCAAGTCATAGCTTTAAAAGCTAAAAGAATACCTACCCACATTAACATAATAGCTAATTCTCTGGTACAAGCAGTTATATTATTAGCTTGTTCTTCTATCATAGTATTATTTTGAACCATTTTTTTGTATGGGTCATACTTAATAGAAAATTTACCATTAGCACTTACTAGTCTTAAAGGATAATTAAGTGTTTCAATTAAAGTAGATAGTAAGAAATTTGAATATTCTTGTAGAAAATTACTTTGTCTCTCCATTTCTCCAACATAAGTATCTTTAAAGAATTTCTTAACTACTAAATTAGTCAATCCAATACCTCCCATTCCTACAACTACAGGAAGACCAAATCCAAATGTAATACCTGCTGCTACACCTCCAGCAGCTGCCATTGAACCTGTACTTTGCCATAAATGGTTATATCTACCTTTAGCTCTTTTCTTACCTGTAGATAAATCATAGCCTTGACCTGGAGAAAATCTCTGCATAATATGTTCATATCTCCATTTAGTAAATGTAGAAGCTAATTTACCCCATGTATTTTTAGTTAAATACATTACATCATCAGAGTCATAGTTACCTTGAGATTTAGATATAGCTTGAGTCATTTTTTGTTTCAATTGAAACATTTCTTCAGAAGCCATAAAATCATAGATATTATTAATTCCATTCTCAGGGTTTATAAATTGTTCTTTTAGAACTAATTCTCCATCTACCATATCAAAAGCATTAAAATTACCTTCTCTATCATATAAAGGAACTTGTATCCCATCATTATCTGTAATCATATGATCCATAGCTACAGCTAAAGCAATAGTACCTTGATTTTTTGCTTCTGGATTATCTACTGATAAAGCATATAACTTTAGGTTTCCTATATCATATTTAGAACTTTCAGAGTTAGACTCAAATACATTTTTTCTATCTTGAATTACATTCATTAGTTCTAAGAAAGATTTTATTTTATGTACCTGGTTGTATTTAGCTTCCCATTGTTTAGTAATTACATTAGGTAATATTTTTACCATATTAAATAAATTCATATGTCCTGTTGCATACATAGCATTATCTTTAGACCAATATGAACCAGTTTTATCCATAATAAGAAGTGAATTTAAACCTTCTAATCTATTGAATAGACCTGATATATAGTTAACACCAAGACCTTTTAGAATAGTAGTTTTCATTAAACCTTGTAAAATACCTGAAGTAGTTAAGTCTAAGCCTAGACGATCTATTTCAGTATCTACCCATTCTTGGAATTTTTCATTAAATTCATCCTTAGTTATAGTAGTATTGCCTCCAATATCTTTAGCAAAGAATCTCTCTTTTTCTTGACCATGTTGATTTACAACTTTTTTATACTCATACTTTACATCTCCTAAAGTGAAAGTAGTTTCATGTTCTCCATTAAAACCTTCTACTTTTAGTTTTTGTAATTGAGTATATAAGTCTTTTTCAACTTGGTTTAATAGTTTAGGAGTTTTTTCATTTACTAATTTACCTAATACAGGAGTATTACCTAATATTTCAAATATTTTTTTAGAATCTTTACCTGATAACCAAGATTTATCTGTAACAGATTCAGAACCTCTTTCAGACTCTGTAATACCATAGATTCTCCTATCTATCCAACCTTGTACTTTTTGAATAGCTCTTGTTCTTTCTTTATCTTCCTTACCAGTTTTAATACTTTTAAATTTCTCCATATAAGTATTAATCTTAGGTAAAGCATTTTCTCTAGCTCTTTGTTCTGCTGCAAGATTTAGTATAGCCTCCATATCTCTTAATGTATCATCAGAGTACATACTTAAGATCTCTTTTCTAGCTTTATAATAAGCCTCAGAAGCATCCATACCTTGTAATATGTATAAAGAAGCTTTTTTATCTATTTGTCTTTTAGAATCATCTTTATAATTAGCTTTAATATCTGAACCTGGAACTGAGAACCTACCTATCTCATAGAAGAAAGCTTTATATTCATGAGCTAAGTCTTTAGATATTTTTCCAAATTTCTTTTCAGATAAATTTTTAGCAGCTTGTTCACTAAATTCTTGCATTACTTTAGGAAAACTTAATTTATCAAATTTATTAAGACTATAAGTATGGTTAAAATATTCAGCAGCTTCTCTATATGCAGCTAATATATCTTTTTGATTAGAATCTAATTTTTTAAAATTCTCATTATAATAACCAGAATCTATAATATCCACAGAATTTGTAGCTGTATTATATCCAGACACTATTTCTTCTTTAGGTATAAATACTAAAGAATTTAAATCATTGTAAAATACAGATACAGTATTACCTCTTTTATCTTTAGTATAGATTAATTTATCTGTATTTTTTTTATCTTCTAAAGTACTAATAAATTCTAATAAATTAATAGAAGCTAAAGATTTTTCAGATTTAGAAGAATTATTAGCTTGTTCTAAATAGTTTTCAATTTGAAAAGTTAGAGATTCTAAAAGCTTATTAAATTTTTCTTGACCTATTTTATTTATAATACTTTCTTCATAAGAAGATATTTCTTCCTCTGAGAATTTAAAATATTTTGCTAATAAAGGTTCTGTAGAATAATTGTCTTTAAATAGAGATAATTTTCTAGGATCTATAAATTCTCCATTAGCTTGTACTGTAGAAATAAATTTTTTATAATGATTAAATTTATTTATAGAATTACCTTCCATTCTAAATTGTGTACCTATTTTTCTTATATTGTACATAAAATCAGCCCATTTATGGGAATAAGAATCTGTTATATATCCTGTTAGATTTCCTTCTGAATCAGTATCTTTTACAAATTCTATATTTTTAGTATTTCCTACAGCTTTTTTAAGATTTTGAATGAGTTTATTAATTTTTATAGATTCTATGTGTTTTTCTTTAGCATGTTCATTATACATTAATTGTGGATATAAAGTGTCCCAATGCATAGAATTATTCATTCCTAGTACATATTTATCAAAAAATGTAATATCCTTTTTAGCTAAGAATAAATTATCTAATTCCATTTCTATTTCTGTAGAAGTCAACCCACTATTCTCAATATTAGATTTAAGTTTATCATACATTGCATTTTCTTCTAATGCTGCTTTTGCAAATTTATTAATAGAAGAATTGTACTTATCTTTCATAACATCTAGTTTACCTCTTATCTCTGTAAATTCTGGGTTATCAGGTAATCCTTCAAATCTAGTACTTGGAGTCTGAGAATCAAAAGTAGTTCCTTTTACAAATTCCCAAATAAAATCTCTTCTCTCTTTAATTTCTTCTAAAGAGAATGAGTTTATATTATCTAAATCAACTATAATTCTATCTATATCCTGATGTACAGCATGAAATAGCTTATCCATAGTTTTATCCTCTAAAGTAGCTATTTGTAGTTCTAACTGTTCTTTAAGAGTATTATAAGTATTAATTTTTCTTGAAGCCTCTTTTTTAGTAGCTGGGTCTGATAATTTTCTTTTTAAATTATCTATTTTAGAATCTAAATCTTCTACCTGAAATTTCTTATAATTAAGTATTTCTACAAAATTATCACCAGATGGTGGAGTACTTCTAAACTTATTACTAGCTTCTGAATCATATAAACCTCTTTTAGTATCTATTTCAAATACTACTTTAGAATTTATATTTAAAGCTGGATATTGTACCCTATTTTGTGTAATATATTTTACTTCTAATACATTATCTGTAATACCAAATTCATTCTTAGCAAAATTATTCAGTACATCTAGTGCACTGAATAATTTTTTGGAATCTACTAATACTTCGTCATTTTCTCCTATAATCTTTTCTTCTCTTAAATAAGATCTAAGAGTACTTTCTACTGAACAATTACTCATATATTTTTATTTACAATTAAATGCTTTATTTATATTATTTTTAAATACATCTTGTGCATTACTATCTTGACCTGAAGATGTAAAATTTAAACCTCCTAAAGATATTGGTCCTGTATCTTCAATTTCATCTTGTATAATTCCACTTAAGTTTATCTTTACTCTAGTTTTATCACCTAATTCTTCCAATGTTACATATTTTTTTAAATCAAAGGGTCTACCTTCTTTTTTCTCTTTTACAATATAAGCATTAACTTGTGCATCTGTTTTAACAGAAGGATCTAGTTGTTTAACTATATATTTTATAAGAGCTAATTTAAAATCTGTATTATTTTTATCTAGTACATCCACATAACCATACTTATCAAGACTACTAGTAGTTCTGTTACTTATATATTCTGGAGTTTGAGGTTTTACAGTAACTGCTTCTTTTTGAGGTACAGTATTTTGTTTTTGTACATCTGAAACTCCTTTTTTTACAACTACTTTATTTTTTGCTCTAGACATAGCTACGTAATATAAAGCATTTTTTTCTGTATTTACTCGTTCTCCTTTTACCATAATAGGAGTTTCAGTACCATATCTAGATATATTCTCTACATCTACATAAGCATTATTTACTGTCATACCTTGAGCTTTATGAGCTGTAATACCATATCCATAATCAATTCCTTTTTCTACTGTAAAAGTATCTTTTAATATTCTAGTATACTTATTAGGGTCCATTAAATGTTTTAAAACTAATGTTTCTGTTTCAGGATTAAAGACATATGTATTACCTAGCTGATATTTACTAAGCACATCTGATATATCAGCTTTATTTGATTCAAGTGCAGCCCATTTAGAACCATGATTAGGTCTAGCTAAAATTTCTAAATGTTCTTTGTATAATTTAGATAATTTTGCAGAGATAAATTTATTAGTCTCATCCATTTGCTCTTTTGTAATTTCATCAAACTGAAAAGAATCTTCACTACTTAACTGTACATATTGTACATAAGCTTCACCTGTAACATCTTTGACACCTAGTTTTTTTAAATCTCCTAAAAGATTAGAGAAAGCTTCTATTTTAAATATAGATAATTCGGGAGAAACTCTTTTTATATCTTGTATAACATAACTAATAGAATTAGCTATCTCTCTCTTTTCAATTTGCTTAGTACCATAACCTAAATATCCAACTATTTTTTCACCTATTATAGGTTCTTTTTCACCATTTAATACAGACTTTATAGATTTATTAAATTCAGATACTGCAAGATTAGTATAAGCTATATATACAGTATTTTCTAAATCATTTTGAAAATCTTGAATTATAGAGTTATTATATTCAGAAATACTTAAGTTTTGTAAAGAACCATCATTTTTAGTAGGATTTATACTAGGCTCAAAATAATTTTTATTTCTAATATCTGTTAATGTATCTAATAAATCTGAAGTAGATTGTCTATATACTCTATTTAATACTAAAGTATTTTCAGTTTGAAAAGCAGAGTTCATAGTTTTAGATTGATTACTGCCTGCAATTACTTCAGGTATTTGTTTATTATCTCCCATAAAAACAACTTTACCCCCTCTATACTGTACTGCTTTAACTAATAAATCTAAATCTTTTTGAGGTAACATAGAAGTTTCATCTACAATAAAAATAGGTGTATCAAAATCTCCTATTTTTAATTTTCTTGCAATAGAATAAGTTATATCCCCAGTTACAAGGTCTTTTTTTTCAAATACAGAAGATCTAACTGTACTAGGTAACATAGTATTTCCTAGTCTACTAGTAGTTACTGCTAGTTGTGCAGTAGCTGCATGTGTTGGTGCTACATATCTAAAAGCTAATCTACTTTTTTTAGCTTCAAAATATTTTTGTACATAACCAATTACTGTAGTTTTTCCGGTACCTGCAAATCCTTGTAAAGTAAAGAATGGTTCATCAGCTTTTTCAGAATTACCTTCTATAAAATCTATGATTTGTCTTAATGCTTCTTCCTGTTGTTCTCCTAATTGAAATTGAGTAGGAATTGCAATATCTTTATAAACAAATTGAGAAGATTGATTCTGTTGAGATATAGGAACTACTTGTTTCCCTGAATTTTTTTCAAAATTTCTAAAAGGTTTATTATTTTGAGGATCTACATCTTTATTATTATTATAAGCAGCTAATAAGGCTTGTTGTTTAGTGTTACTCCCCATATAGCCTTCTACTTTAACACCTACTCCATCTACTGTATGTATTTTATACTGTTTACCATAATATTGATAAGTATCTAAGTTAGATATATTACTATTATTTAATAATTTTGTATCTACCCACTCTTTACTAAAAATAATATTAGAAGGAATAGGTCCTGCTTGATTAAACATTTCAATCATCTCTATTCCTGTATAACCATTTAAAGAAGTTGTGTCTGTATTTCTATAAGCTATTTTAAATTGTTTATCGGGATTTTGCTCTGCTACTTCATATAGTTTTTTAATACTATTAATAATTTGTTCAGAAGAAATAGATTTAAATCCTTTATTTTCTTTAACTCTTAAATCCTTAGTTGGTAAAGCATATGCATTACCTTGTAAACCTTCTCCTTGTCCATAAATAGCTCCAAATTGCTCTCTTGCTATTTTGGCAGCACCTGCTCCATGTCTTCCTTCTGGATTACTTCCAAAAACAAATATAGTATTAGGTTCAGGTACAATATTTCCCTCGTAATAAGGAATATTGTTTTCTTGATTTATACTATTTTCATTTGATATATTCATTAGCTAAGAATAAATTATCTAATTCCATTTCTATTTCTGTAGAAGTCAACCCACTATTCTCAATATTAGATTTAAG
>Ga0068617_1000047_pt1 | contig 12621 bp, 10 predicted proteins | sample InSIn1SAF170_2_FD_77422 | JGI IMG/M metagenome (GOLD analysis project Ga0068617, IMG submission 77422) | Clean room microbial communities from NASA Spacecraft Assembly Facility at Jet Propulsion Laboratory, Pasadena, California, USA -... ...
CGGAAGGGAAGGATGAAAAAATTTTGTTTATAAAAAATCCTTATGATCAATTGTTTTGGGAATTTGACCGGACAACCAATACGACCCAAGTTCCGGTACCAATGTCTGCCCTGGTGAAAAAACATTTCACTCATTTCGGAACTAATACCAAGTCTGTATTACAAGATAAAGACGGCAGCTATTGGATAGGACGGGTAGGATTATTTCGTTATGATCCGGTTACCAAAAAAGCGGTTGAATATTGGGATCATTATGATGACGTATTCCCTCTGTATGAAGACGACCGAAATAATTTATGGTTCGGTAATACCAACGGGATCGTACAGTTCGATAAGATCCGCAAAGTCTCGAAAGAATATGCTTTTCCTGCCAGAACAACGATGGGCCCGTATGATTATTTACAGGCTATACATCGTGATAAGAAAGGCATTCTCTGGCTGGGTACATTAGAAGGCCTTTATCGTTTTGACCCGGAAAAAGAAACCTGGAAGCAGTACAACAATATTAAAGGAGACGCGAACTCTCTTAACAATAACCTGATTTTTTCCATCTGCCCCGACCCTGTACAGCCGGAAAAATATTTATGGATCGGGACTAAGGGTGGAGGATTGAATCTTTTTGACATGGCAAACGGAACTTTCACGCATTATACAGAAAAGCAAGGTCTGAGCAACGATGTGGTCTATGGAATTCTTAGCGATGCGATCGGCGATTTGTGGTTGAGCACAAATAAAGGAATCTCTCAGTTTGATCCACATACGAAGGAGATTAAAAATTACAATGAAAATGATGGCCTGCAGGGAAGCGAGTTTAACAGAAATGCATTTTGTAAAACAGGCAAGGGGTATCTGTATTTTGGCGGCATTACAGGATTTAATTACTTCGATCCTGCTAAGTTGTCCACCAGCAACTATGATCCCTTTGTCTGGATCACTGGGATCAACGTGCTTAATCGGCCGCTACAGTTTGACGGGCAGGACAGTATCCTAAACAAACCGGCATATCTCACAGATCGTATCCAGTTGAATTATGAGCAAAACGTGATTAGCTTTGAATTTACCTCGACAGATTTTTCTGCGTTTCATAATAACCGTTTTAGGTATCAGCTGGCCGGCTTTGAAAAAGAGTGGATCAATCCGGGTAATAGGCTCAGCGCTACTTATACTAATCTCAATCCCGGCACTTATACTTTTACGGTTAAGGGAAGTAAAAACGATGGCACCTGGAATGAAAAAGGAGCATCTGTTCAGTTAATTATTCTTCCACCGTGGTATATGACATGGTGGTTTCGTACAGGGATTGCGATTGCAGTTCTATTGGCTGGTTATACCTTTTACCGGTACCGGCTTGCACAGGCATTAAAACTACAAGCTATCCGCGACAGGATAGCCGGCGACCTGCACGATGAAGTAGGCTCTAACCTTAGCAATATTTATATATTCAGTAATGTGGCGCAACAAAAGGCAACAGCTAATGGTGAAACGGCACCACTGCTGCAAAAAATAACCGAATACACCCAGCTGTCTATGGAAGCAATGAATGATATCGTGTGGATGATCAATACCCGTAACGACCGCTTTGAAAACATTATGGTTCGAATGCGCACACTTGCAGCAGAATTTTCTGAAACATCAGACTGTTCACTGCACCTGGACTTTGATGAAAATCTTAATGATGTTAAGCTAAATATGGAGGAGCGAAAAAACTTTTACCTCATTTACAAAGAAGCCATCAATAACACTGCAAAATATGCAGGATGCAAAAGTTTGATGGTGGAGATGAAGTTGAATCAGAACACGGTGACGCTAAAAATTAGTGACAATGGAAAAGGTTTTGACATAGCAAACACGAAAGGAAATGGTATGTTCAACATGAAAAAACGGGCTGAAATGTTAAAAGGTATACTAACTGTTACAAGTACTATTGGAGAAGGAACCACACTTCAACTAAGTTTTAGGGTATAAGTTTTCTGTGCAAAAGGTCCGCTTTATAATTTTGTTCTTATAAGACTAAAAGCTCCATACCTAATATTAGGGATAGACAAAAAGGAAAGTTTTAATACTTTTACCCCCGTGACAACAAAAATATTAGTATACGACGATAACCGCGGGCGCCAGGAAGCCTTACAACTTTTGATAGAAAATTCGGGGCACATGGAGTTTGTAGGGGCAAGAGAGAACTGCAATAATGTTGAGGCCGATGTTATCGATATGCAGCCCGATGTAGTGCTGATGGATATTGACATGCCGGGAACCGATGGTATTGAGGGATTGAAACGAATTAAAAAACAGGCTCCTGAAGTTTTCATCATTATGCAAACCGTTTTTGAAGATGATGAAAAAATATTTACTGCCATCCATGCCGGTGCCAATGGTTATTTTCTAAAAAAAACAAATCCTGATAAACTCATTGAAGGAATTCGTGATGTTCTGGAAGGTGGTGCGCCAATGACGCCGTCTGTTGCACGAAAAGTCCTTCACATGCTGACACAGCAGTCTAATGATAAAAGCAAGACTTCCTTTGACCTGACGGAAAGAGAGATAGAAATTTTATCGATGCTTTCAAAAGGCATGAGTTATAAAATGATTGCTGATGCCAGCCGAATTACTTTCCATACAGTAAACTCTCACCTTAAAAAAATTTATGAAAAGCTGCATGTGCATTCTGCAACAGAAGCGGTGTCTAAAGTGTTTTCAAAAGGAAGTCAGGCTTAACGCACTGATAAAAACAGTTTACAAATAACCTCCTTCGATTGATATGTCTGCTCTCCCTGCGTTGCAAGAATTGCTTTTGAAATCGGAGGTTCTGATCGTATTTTATTTCTTTTTACTGATTTTACAAGTAATACCAAAGCCAGGGAATTTTCTCTCCAATACATCAATGTCTGCACTCACTTTGTTCTATAGCACTTTAGCATAAATTTGAGTAGTTGTAATTTTAAATGACTTAACATATTGCTTACTGTTTCTATGGGCACGGCATTAGTAACTGTGATCGTTGTAGCAAACGTATGACGAGCCATGTGGAAGGTAAGATTTTTGGTAATTCCACATAAGCGAGAGGCTACTATTAATATTTAAAAAAACCATTAATATTATTTCCGATGAAAAACTACTTTTTAAGCCCGTTTATCATTTTATCGTATAGTGGTTTTACCTGGCAATCACCAAACCCATAAATTCCTTCTCTTTTAGAAAATTGACTGAAAACATCGCCAAACGCAATTCGTGGAATTTCCATGATTTCCTCTATTGCTCTTTCCGGCCTTCCTTTTTCCCCTTTTTTGGCAAAACGATCAATATGAGCCCTACACACTTCTTGCAGGTAAGGAAAGCAGCGAGGCTTTTGTTTTGACAATGTTTCTAAACCTGCAAAATCCTTAGTTTTAAAAGCAGTCCATAAATCTTTACCCAGTTTAAGATCGGCTTCATTAAATTGTATCCTATTCTTAAAACAATTTATTAAATCTGCCGGAGTGGCTTCGGCATAATCTTCCCAGGCATTGGTTTGATCCAGATATGATGGATAAACTACAAATATTTTTTTATCTATTTTTATATCATACAAAATAGAAAGAATAAAAAACATGTTCATTCTGCAAAACAAATCATAGCCGAACCAAAGATTAAATTCTGAATGATCAGGCGCTGCTATTAGCTTTTCAAACTCACTCACTACTCTTGCAAAGTAGTTTTCTTTATTCTCATTATATGCCGCCTCAATATATCTTGCTCTTGTCAGATAAAATTGTGATAAGGTTTCTCCCTCAAGGTCACCTACTATTAAACATTCTCTCGCAACAATCATTTCACCACTTAATCCTGTGGCTGAAAATCTATCAATAAGAGCGTCTCCGTTAAGTATATGAAAAGTCATATATCAGTTTATATACAAATATAGCTTGTCATTTTTAGCGAGGATTGCAGGCGCTGCATGAACATTCTATTTCTATAGGAGAGCTTTAAATAACACTTTCAATTTTAAATTTTCCCATTGCAAAATTTATCCCAGTAGTCAATAAGTAACTTTTCACCGAAGGCTGAAAAATTAGTACCCAGAAAGGGTGTCGGCGTAAATTCTCCAAACACCGCACCTTTATCAGTAGCGTAAAAATCTATTCTTACAAATATTTCGTACGATTTACTCAGTTCTTTAGCCTTTTCTATCATTTCTTCAACGCAATCCGGAGCTGGTTGTGCATTACCTTTTGTATAATAAGTATTTACATTTTCCATTACCTTCCAGTTTTCATCGTAACAGGTCGTAAAACCCTTCGATGGTCCTAACCGGTTTATTACCTGTATAGTTGCTACTTCTTCATTAAACATATACAGCTTATAGTCGTTCGGTATTTTATATTCCCCTGCCTCAGTTCTTAAAAATTCTTCAACCAAAAACTCTAATTTACTGTTTTGATCTAAAGCTGTCGCCAGTAATTTCTTAATATTTTCCGGTGCGTAGTTTTTGCCATCCATCAAATTCAGACCATCATTTATTAAAAATACTAAGCCGGAACTGTGGCCAATAGTTGGTCTTATTACGTAATTTGCTGGCAACTCATTAAAATCGATAGCGGCATAATCTCTTCCTTTCCAATATAGTTCGGGCAACTTACAATTATGCATTTTAGCAAATTCCCTCGAATTGTACTTATTACTCAGCTTTCTTTGCCAATTCTTCACATCCTTCCATTTTTCAACCGGATCGCAAGCGTTCATTATCGTATTCCTAACTCTTTCAGCGTTTGGATCTTTCCAAAACGTCCTATGTCTTTTTTTTACACGCGCAGCAAATTCGCCTTCACTTTCTTGCGGTTTGTCTGCCAATGTTTTTATGTAACCCCGTACTCTGTCTCTAATGATCTCTAACATTTCTAAATAAATTAATGGTAATGCAATCTTTTGTAAGTTTTTTTAAATAAATGTATTAACTATTTTTTTGATACAAGCATTTGTTTTTCATAGTGTCATCGTTGCGACGCATTTCGTTCATCCGCATATCTGCAAGTATCTTCAGGCTTCTCCCATACACCTTTTCATTAAAATTGGAAGTTTTTTCAAAAAAACACTTTTGTTTATAGTACCTAATAAATCTGGTTTAAAGCTTTATATCATGTCAACCAGTTTTTCTACAACCATATCTACTTCTTCTTTGGTATTAAGTTTACTAAAAGAAAAACGAACGGTTACAAGTTCAGGATCATTCTTAATTGCCTGCATAACATGGCTGCCTGTATCTGCGCCGCTACTGCAGGCGCTCCCGCCGCTAACGCAAATGTTATTGATATCCATATTAAAAAGAATCATTTCGCTTTTATCAGTTTTAGGAAAATTGACACTTAAGACAGTGTACAAAGAATTAGCCAAAGGATTTCCATTAAAACTGACTCCTTTTATATTTTTTTGTAACTGCTCCATCATATAAAGCTTAATGCTTTTTATATAATTTCTATCAGTCTCGTAGTTATTTGCAGCTATTTCAAGGGCTTTTGCAAATCCAACTATTCCGTAAAGATTTTCTGTTCCCGCACGCATATTTCTTTCCTGGCTTCCTCCGTGAAGAAAAGGTTTAATTCTTACCTGCTTATTAATATATAATATTCCTGCACCTTTTGGCCCATGAAACTTATGCCCCGAACCCGTGATGAAGTCAACAGGAGTGTTTCTCATGTCAAAAGGAAAGTGACCAACCGTCTGCACAGTATCACTGTGAAATATAGCTCCATACTTTTTACATAATTTTCCTGTAAAATTCAAATCGATCATGCTGCCTGTTTCGTTGTTTGCATGCATCAAAGTAACCAGCGTTTTTTCTTTACTTTCAGCCAGTAAGTTTTCAAGATCATTCATATCTATGTCTCCGCAGTCAAGGAGCTTTACATAACTAACCGTCGCTTCGTTTGATTGTTGCAAATATTGTATGGTATGCAACGTGGCATGGTGCTCAATTTCTGAAGAAATAATATGTTTACATCCCAGGTCCCGTACTGCTGCAGTTATGGCTGTATTACTGCTTTCGGTACCTCCGCTTGTAAAAAAGATCTCAGCAGGATGGGCATTTAGTATTTTAGCTACCGATTTACGCGCATTTTCTATGGCAAGCCGACTCTCCCGCCCATAACTGTATATAGAAGACGGATTACCATAATAAGAAGTAAGATAAGGCATCATTGCTTCGAGCACCAGAGGTTCAAGAGCTGTAGTAGCTGCGTTATCCATATAAATACGATCCTGCATCATTAAATTTTTCTCCAACAGTATCCGGAAAAAAAGGCAAATGAATTACTTTTTTTGTTTTTTAAAGAATACCGGTTGATGAGCAAAGCTATATGCAAGACTCGTCAACTCGTTTATATCTTCTATTATATTTTGATAAAATTGATTTTTTGAAGCTCAAAAATTAAAGAAAAGCTACAGCACGTGTACAAAGAGACGGGTAAATACAAGCAGGCGGTTGCACTATCTGAAGAAAAAGTAACCGATAATAACAGCAGCAATGACTCCTAAAAAATCGGCAAGCAAACCTGCCCACACGGCATGTCTTGCTTTTTTAATGCCTACGCTGCCAAAGTAAAGGGCTATGATATAAAAGGTAGTATCGGCGCTGCCATGAAAAATACTCGACATCTTTCCAACAAAAGAATCTGGTCCATAAGCAGGATTGGCAAAAACATCAAGCATTAAACCTCTTGCGCCACTGGCGCTAAAAGGTTTCATTATTGCCACAGGCAACGAAGGAACAAAATCTGTATTTAGGCCTGTAAAATGTAAAGCATACGCAATTGCATTTGTTACATATCCTAAGGCGCCGCTATCTCTGAATAATCGTATAGCGACCAACATGCCTACGAGATAGGGAATAATTTTTAATACCACTCCAAACCCTTCCTTGGCACCTTCGATAAAGGTATCGAAAACAGAAACTTTTTTAATGGCGCCTGCCACTACAATGGCTACAATAATCGTTAGTAGTATAGCATTTCCGGCAATGCTGCTGAAAATGTTTCTTTGTGCGTCAGAAATAGTTGATACAAGATATAAAGTTCCTCCTAAAAGCAGTATCATTAAACCTATAGAGCCAATTAAAACCTTGTCCCACTTTACTTTTTGCATAAAACTGACAACAATAATTCCTGCAAGGGTAGTGCACATAGTGCCCAGAACACAAGGTATAAATATACTGGTAGCTTCTTTTGAACCTGCAGCAATGCGGTAGGTGATGATAGACAAAGGAATAATGGTTAATCCGCTTGTATGCAACACCAAAAACATGATTTGAGAATCACTTGCCCTTTCCTTATCCGGATTTAAAGTTTGCAGGCTCTGCATAGCTTTTAGTCCGAATGGGGTAGCTGCATTATCAAGACCGAGCATGTTTGTACTGAAGTTCATTACCATTTCGCCCATGGCAGGATGTCCCGCAGGTACTTCAGGAAATAGTCTTTTCATAAGTGGATTAAGTTTTCTGGCAATCCAACCTATGGCGCCAGCCTTTTCTGCAATATTCATAATACCAAGAAAAAAAACCATGGTGCCGACAAGAGGAAAGGCAACATCGAGCACGGAAGACTTTGCAGAGTCAAAAATACCATCAGCCAAAGTTTTAAAAATAGTGGTATCTCCTAAAAAAACACTTTTAATAATTGCAATAATAAAAGCTATAACTATAAAAGCTATCCACACAATGTTTAAAGCCATAGGACAATTTATTGCGTGAATATCAATAAAAAATTGATAGATTACCATAAGTATCTTAAATCGCTTGTCATTTCCTACTTTTGCCGCCAATTTTTGTCAGATGTTCGATTGATGTTATTTTTCATTATTTTAAATTATAAATACAAATGGGTTTACAAGCAGGCATAGTGGGATTGCCAAATGTGGGAAAATCAACTTTATTTAATGCTTTAAGCAATGCTAAGGCTGTTGCTGCAAACTTTCCCTTTTGTACAATAGAACCCAATATAGGAGTGATCACAGTTCCTGATGAGCGGTTAATTGCGTTGGAAAAACTGGTAAGTCCGCAAAGAGTTGTGCCAGCCACTGTTGAGATTGTTGATATTGCAGGCCTGGTAAAAGGTGCCAGTAAAGGAGAGGGACTTGGCAACCAGTTTTTAGGAAATATTCGCAGTACTGATGCTATTATTCATGTACTTCGTTGTTTTGAAGATGACAATATCATTCATGTAGATGGAAGCGTAAACCCGGTTAGGGACAAAGAAATCATAGACACTGAATTGCAGTTAAAAGACCTGGAAACGATAGAAAAGAGAATTGCCAAAAATGAAAAAATGGCAAAACAAGGTGATAAAGAACTGCTTCGGGGCCTTGAACTTTTGAGAGAACTTAAAACTTTTTTAGAACAAGGAAAAAATGCCCGCGGCTTTGAAGTAAGCGCTGAGGACAAGGAAAAACACGTAGCAGATTTATTTTTACTTACCATGAAACCGGTTATTTATGTGTGTAACGTAGACGAAGCCAGTGTGGTGAGCGGAAATAAATTTTCAGAAGCCTTGCAGGAAGCTGTAAAAAATGAAAAGGCGGAAACGCTTTTAATAAGCGCATCCATAGAAAGTGAAATTGCGGTAATGGAAAGTTTTGAAGACCGGCAATTGTTTTTAGAAGATATGGGTTTGCATGAAAGTGGTGTTGCACGTCTTATTACCTCTACTTACAGGTTGCTAAACCTTGCGACTTATTTTACAGCAGGCGTGCAGGAAGTACGGGCATGGACAATCACAAAAGGAATGCTGGCCCCACAGGCTGCAGGCGTCATTCATACCGATTTCGAAAAAGGTTTCATAAGAGCTGAAGTTATAAAGTACAGTGATTTTATAAAATATAAATCAGAAGCTGCGTGCCGCGATAATGGTAAACTTGCTGTACAGGGTAAAGATTACCTTGTTGAAGATGGTGATATTATGCATTTCAGGTTTAATGTGTAATTTTATAGTAAGAATTTTTTGTAAGAGACGTTGAATGTGTCTCTTTTTTTTAACAAGAAAACTCTTTTAATATCCTTTTTCAACCTGAGCAGTTTTCAATCTTTGGTTGTCTGATTCTCCTCGTTTAAAATCTTATGCATGATTTTAAATAACAATATCTATCTATAAACATTTCGCAGAAACATGTTTTATTAGCGCATTCTCTGTCTTTCACATTACTTTTATGAAAATAAATTAAGGTAAAACTATGAGTACATCTCAACTGAACAGATCACTGGGATTGCGGCTGGTAATCGTAGTGGTTATAGGAAATATTATTGGTTCAGGAGTGTATAAGAAAGTTGCACCAATGGCAGCAGAGCTTCATTCATCAGGGTGGGTATTGATATGCTGGGTGCTTGGTGGTATCATTACTTTATTTGGCGCCTTAAGTAATGCTGAGGTGGCGGGTCTTCTTGCCGATACTGGTGGTGAATATGCTTATTATAAAAAAATCTACAACCGTTTTTTTGCCTTTCTTTTTGGCTGGTCTTTGTTTGCGGTAATTCAAACTGCAGCAATTTCATCTTTAGCCTATGTCTTTGCGCAATCGCTCAACAGTATTGTTTCATTTCCGCCTTTGCTGCCCTCACTGGCAACATTTAGTATTGGAGGCATATTCGTTCCTTTTGCAGATTTTAATGTAAAGCTTACGGCCATCATTCTTATTATCTTTCTTACATGGATAAATACCAAAGGCATAAAAACTGGAGCAGGAGTGAGTACCGCCATATTACTTTTAGTATTTGCAGGAATATTAACGATAATTGCCGGAGCGATTGGTTCAGGGCATGTTTCTATCATTAACAGCTTCGACTTAAAAACTACAAACAACACTCCTGTTACGCTCAGTGCTGTGTTTACCGCAATGCTCGCTGCCTTCTGGGGTTACCAGGGATGGGCATCAGTTGGGTATGTAGGTGGGGAAATCAAAAATGCGAAAAAAAATATTCCTAAAGGAATTACAGTTGGCGTATTTATAATTATAGCCATGTACCTGTTGGTTAATGCAACTTATCTTGCAGTTTTACCAGTTCCTGCGCTTGAAGAAATTTACCATTCAGGCAACAAAATTGCGGCCGTTGAAGCCGTACGAAGCTATTGGGGACAAAATGGAGCTTTATTTATATCTCTTCTTATTCTTGTAACCACACTTGGCTGTACTAATGCAACTATATTGGTTAGTTGCCGCACTTATTTTGCAATGGCGAGAGAAGGATTGTTTTTTAAGAAAGTTGCTGCATTAAATAACGCTCAGGCACCTGCTAATTCATTATTATACCAATGTGTGTGGGCTTGTTTACTCGTGCTTTCCGGTACTTTCGATCAGCTTACCGATATGATCATTTTTGCCGTTTTTATTTATTACGGAGCCACTACATTAGGTGTTTTTATTTTACGTAAGAAATTGCCTGCCGCCCCTCGTCCCTATAAAGTTTGGGGATATCCTCTGGTGCCAGCTATTGTTATTTTATTTTGCGTTGTTTTGATTATCAACACTATTTTCTCACGTCCCCGAGAAGCTGCCATCGGGGTTGTTCTTATGCTTACCGGCGTGCCGATGTATTGGTGGTTTAAGAAAAACAATAAAGTGCCGAAAGAATATCCAGTTACTGTATAAAATTTAGCACCAGGATTTTTAAATTTATTGCTAATGAAGTTTTCTCCTATAGCACAAAATCCATTAGAATGGGTAGCTTTGAAAGTGGGTCTTGTGCCAATTCCTGTTGCTTTTTCGCATTTTGGTTTTATGATGAGTAAGTTTTTGCTGGAGGCGGTTGACAAAGGAGTATTTGAAGCGATAGGTCATGAAAAAGTTTTTATTGATCAAATCGCTGACAAATGTAATCTGAACGAAAAAGCACTTAATAGTTTATTAGGCGTTCTTGCTTCAATGGGTTTAATCAATCACAGAAACAATTTATTCTTTTTAACATCAAAATCAAAGAAATGGATATTAAAAGACAGCCCTGACTCATTGTATTGGCTTATGATGTTTGACAATCGCGTCTGTTTAAAATGGATGAATAATGTTGGTGCTTTTTTAGAAACAGGCAAAGGCCTTCAATACCACGATACCTTTAACGAAGAAGAATGGTTTTATTATCAAAAAGCGATGGCAGCCGCCGCATCAGCAACATCGAAAGAAGCGGCAAGAAAAATTCCGGTTCCTGCCAATGCAAATAAAATGTTAGACATAGGTGGTGCGCATGGCTTGTACTCAGTTGCTTTGTGCAAAAAAAATGCAGGTCTTTACTCAACTATTCTTGACCTTCCTGCTGCAGTAGAAAAAGCAAAACCAATTTTAGAAAAATATAAAATGGGAGAACGGGTAAAACACCTTGCGGGCAATGTAATTACGGATGAATTGGGAAATGAAGAATATGATGTTATTTTAATGGCAAGTGTTTCGCATCATCTTACCAGGGAAGAAAACATGCTGGTAGCAGAAAAAGCTTTTAAAGCATTGAAACCAGGTGGGTTTTTTACAATTATGGAAGTATTGCGAACTGATACCATTAAATACAATGGTGATATGCTGAGTGCATTAGGCGATTTCTTTTTTGCATTAAGCAGTACTTCGGGTATTTGGAGTTTGGGAGAAGTAAAGCAATGGCAAAAAAAAGCCGGATTTATTTTCTATAGAAAAAATACCTTTTTAACCATTCCCGGATATGCCGCTATTTCATTTAGAAAAACCTAAAAAAGATTTAAATATAAATTCCGCAATTTGCTAAAATTGGGCTCCATATTCTTGAAACAAGAATTACTACACTGGTTAAACAAAAAGATGTTTACTTATTATAGGTAAAACATCTTTTTATTTATAATTATTTTATTCCTGCTGTGCTGGCTTACCGGTTTCCGCTTGCGGGTCTGCATCCACTTTTTTCCCTTTCAAATCATCGCTTGTTAAGCCTTTTTTATCGCCCTCCGGGGACTTTTCTTTTATATTAGGCTGATTCTTTTTATCACTTTGTCCATAATCCTGGTTGTCGTTCGATACTGGCATAGTAGTAATTTTTATAGTTATTTATTTAATTACAGTAAAAATAATTATGCCAATATTTATCAGCTAACGTAGCAAGGGAAATTATTACGAAACAATAGCGGTCTAAATCTCATTCGGCAGCTATCACAAAATTTTCCCTTGATGGTTTTTTATAATTTTTCCAATCGTATCTGCATACCTTTTCCACCACTTGCATCAGTTCATCAAAATCACTTGGTTTTATCACAAACATATCTGCACCTTTTTCGTAACATGCGTTTATACTGTCTTCGTTTTTAGTAGTAGAGTATATAATCAAAGGCAGACGTTTAAATTTTAAATTACTTCTTATTTCAGTTAATGCTTCAAGTCCATCTTTGTAGGGCATGTTCAGATCCATAAAAACGAGGTCTGGAGCAGGTTTACTATGGAGATAATTTATTAAATCGTTACCATCAGTGGCGCGGGAAAGAACAATCTTTAAATGTGCATGTTCGAGTGCTTCATTAAACAAATACGACTCCTCTGAGTCATCGTCAACTAATAAGACATTTAAGTTAGGCATACAAGGTTTTTTTCATAGTTTATTGAATAATGGATCTTAAGAATTACGAAAAACAGGGCGTAAACTTGACTTCAAACTGTA
>Ga0068617_1000048_pt1 | contig 12564 bp, 5 predicted proteins | sample InSIn1SAF170_2_FD_77422 | JGI IMG/M metagenome (GOLD analysis project Ga0068617, IMG submission 77422) | Clean room microbial communities from NASA Spacecraft Assembly Facility at Jet Propulsion Laboratory, Pasadena, California, USA -... ...
AGCTGACCATCATATTGCCTATGAAGGAAAGTGTTAGGGCAGGACTCGTGAATATCGAGGATCAAATTGAGCAAGTGGACTTACAAGAGATACGGCTCCCAAATCGGGTCCGCTCCATTGGTGGTGTTCGGTCGACCGCCTTCAGCAATACGACTGACAAACTTCCAGGTCCTCGCCCTGTCCGTGCTGGCGTACAAATCGATGCGAGTGCCGTTGTTGCTCCAGCTGTTGCCAGACCCAAGGATCGTACCAGCAGGGTAGCCGCCTTGGGGTTCCTTCAGCTCCGTCAGAGCGGGCTGCGCGCTGAAGCCCCAGCCGTTGACCTGGTCGGTCAGGTTGGAAATGTACTTCCAGCTGGCGCCGCCGTCTTTACTCTCGAAGACGGGGAAGTAGTTCGGGTCGTGGCCTGAGAGGGAGGCTGTGGCGATGATCGTGCCGTCTTGCAGCTCGGTGTATCGCGGGTAGGTGATGCCCTCGTCACCGGTCGTTTGGTAGATCGTGTTGTTGGTGAAGTATCCCCACGGCCTCGGTCTGTTGCCCCAGCCGTTGGGTTTGGAGACGGCAACCTGTGCGAGGAGCACGGTCGTGGTGATGATTGAGAGCAGCATTGCTTGGACTGGTGCGAGATCTCGCTGCTGGAGACTTCGACTGATCAAGGTAATGATGCTTGGTATTTATCCTGTACAATTCTGATCCTCTTCAGCTAGGCTAACGAAGCTGCATCCCATCCTTTCAGCCTGATTAGTCTATATCCTCCCGTCCCCCTCATGCGCCGTTGTAATCACCCGATGAAATATAGCAGTTACATGAAGAAATACGAAATATGTTCCCCTCATCTGGAACCGGTATGCATGTCTCGCCGGCTAAGACCGCCAGCTAGCAAAAAGGGAGAGACGAGACCTCGCCCGTCGAAGCCGCACCGCACCATTAGGTAAAGCGTGAGAAGTGTCCCGCATCATTGATCATAATCATCCTCGTCGACACCTTCCTTGTGCCGAGCAAGCTTTTTTGGTATGTCGGTGCCGATCTGGGGTTTTAGCCGCAAACTCCAAAGTTGGCGTTTAGGGCTTTTACCCGGGGCCAACACCTTTTTCTTCTCCAGACAGCGATATTAGAGTCCGGAGTCGATCTCTGCGATTTCATTGTTCTTGTTGTACGCCCACCAGTCTCTGCAGGTTCCGTCGACCGTGTCGGGGATTTTGACATCGTCGCCCCCGAAGAGATCGGGACCCTCCAAAATCTGGATCGCCATTCCCAGGCTCAAATGCCACGCGACATGGCAGTGGAAGCTCTGTAGAAATTGTTAGTGATTCATTCTGTAGAGTGAGAGATTGTCAGAAAACTTACCCATGCGCCTGGATTGTCCTGGAACCATTGGATGACCATGTAGCCATTGGCCCTGACCATCTGCACGTCACGCCTCTGGGGGTTCGAAGGGTTGACGATCGTACCATCCCACTCACCCTCTCCCTCGGCCAGGACGAAGAAGTTGTGTCCGTGGTAGTGCATGGGGTGACTGTTGCCGTTGTTGTTCTTGACAACATAGCGAATGGATTTCGTGCTGCTGTTGTACTGGTACACGTTGCGCTCCGCGGGGAAGTCAAAGTTGTCGTTCTTCGCGTGGAGCAGAATGGGGTCGTCGTAGTCCACGACGGCCGTGACGTTGTTCATCCACCATTTGCCGTGAGTGCCGTTCGAGCGGCCTTCCATGCTGACGTCCACGCACTCGGCAGGCTCGCCGGGTTCGAGAGACATGACGGGCACGGTCTGGTTGAGAGGGTCATTGAAGCAGTCCCCGTTGTCGTAGTTGTCCCATGGCTCGGAGAAGGGCAGCTGGCTGTCGTCCGCGTCCTCGTAGTAGATGGCGGCTTTGGCGATGTTCTGACCGTCGTTGGCTGAGCAGGTTGCAGGCGCAACAACACGCAGCCAGTAGGCACCCTGAGTGCTCCCGATTCCCTTGATCAGAACATCCGATCGCTGGCCGACGCCAAGCGTCACGACATTCGTCTCGTAGGGCTCGATCTCGACGAAGTCATTGGACATGACCTTGAAGGTGTGGCCGTCGAGAGAGACTTTGAGAAGCGCCTGAGCGGATGTGTTGATCAGACGAAGGCGGTGCGTCTTTCCCGAAGTAAGGTTGAACCTTGAGATGGGAGCAACGTCACAGTCTTTGCCGTCGGCTTTGCTGCAATCGAAGGGGTTCTTGCCGTTGATCATGATGTTCTGGGAGTAGGGGTATTTCGGACTCTCAGACAAAGGCACGCTCAGGTTTCCGAGAAGGTTCGTATAGTAGTCGTGGTACCAGTCTGACAGCTGAGCTGGGCCAAGGTCAATATCGTAGGAGGTGGCGTTGGGTCCGTAAATGATGATCGGACCGCTGAGGCCATTCGAGAGTTGCGCACTGTAATGACTGTGCCAGTAAGATGAGCCGTAAAGCTCGGCAGGGAAGTTGTATGTGAACGTCGCTCCAGGTGCAACAGGGCACATTGACACACCAGGCACGCCATCGTAGGCCTGGTTGTTCTTTTGAAGAATGCCGTGCCAGTGGATGCCAGTTCCCTCGTCAGTCAAATTGTTGGTCAACTTGACCTGGACTTGATCTCCCCAGTTGGCCTACCATTTATTAGATCAAGGACATTTGATGAGATCGGAGTGAAGCTTACTTCGATCGCAGGGCCTGGGTATTGCCCGTTCACCATCAAACATGTGGTGTTGACTCCATCGGGTGCGCAAGGTTCCCTGGTGACCGTCCAATCGAACACGCGGTTTACACCAGTGATGGGGTAGTCGGTGTAGTAGTTAGTGTTGTGATCCCTCTCTCCCCATGGCCTACCAGCTGGCAGAGGCTGTCTCATTGTCAATAGGCATCCCGCATACAAAATTTTGAGCTACACTTACGTTATTCTTGAAGAATCTCGGGTAGTAGCTGGCCTGCTTGGTTCCGAGCTTGGAGTAAGAGTTGAAAGACCATCTGTCGAACCCTGTGAATGGACTGTCAGATTGATGCTGCGAGCCGTGACGGACCTGGTCATGCAGGGACGTGAAGAGTCTTCCGGTGATGCATACTACGGATTGTTAGTAATTTTCCGGATTGATAACGCTGGTGACGAATGCATACCCAGACCAAGCTACTTCATCTGCTGCAGTGAGCGCAGCAAACGCAGCGATAGTCACAATCGAGGTAATCATGATTGCTGGAGGAATAATGAGATGCCCGACGCAAAGAAAAAGGAAACGGCGTAGATCAACAAACCGACTGTGGCGGCCCTCCGGTCTTTTGAAGGATACCGGCAGTGATGCCAACGACCCTGTGGACCTCGCACTTAGGCTAGCATTGCCAACGATGCCACGCCTTCGAAGAGATCCCATGAGCTTGTCAAACTCTCTGCAAGGTGACGCGGGCAAACTCCTCCGATAGCATGGTTGTGCTTACAGTTCTTGTCGCCGTGCCGTGTCTGCTCTCTGTGACAGGGCCGGTGGATCCGAGTCGCCCTATGCAGGACATTGATAATCCATCCGACTGGGCGAGGACCAAGCCTAGCCGCGGAACGTGTTGATTGGCATTCCATTCGATACCCGATTATCACTCAATGCTTAGCCCAGCGTGGAAGGGAGACGGCGAGCGACTCCGTGTCGATGCATGAATGGGTTATCATAATGATCCGTCGAACGAGGCCAGGGTACGGGGAGGTCTCCGTTAGCCACAAGGTCTCCACAAATCGAGACCTAAACCCGTCCAGTAGTCCAGCGTTGATAGATCTCACTAGGAACATTAGAGTGCGATGAGGTGGGGGCTGATCGACAAGATCCCAACCCGCCCCAACTACAGCCGTCAAGTCTATTCGAAACAGCCCGCCTGCAGGCCTGATCGTGTTGGATCGGTGGTGTTGATGGTGAAGGAAGAGGAAACCTGCTTTGTTTGGTGTTACACTTGCCGCAAATCCGCAATCCCGGTCTGAGTTTTCGACTGCGTCTGAAGGGGGTGTGAGGTCTGGACTGCAGGCATGAGGATGCCGATAATCAAAAGCACAGCCTTATCATCAAGCCTTCGATAACGGAGATCAAGGTTGTGGCTGTGCAGGATGCGAATTCAAGACAAATAATGCTTGGTATAAGCCGTACCCTGGCGTGCGAGCACTGCAAAGGTCAAAGCATCCAATACCGTGTCTCAAATTCCTTATTCGTCGCAGGCGTGCACATGAATAGTCTGCAGTAGCCATGTTCGCTTGGGCTTTAGTTGCATGCTGTCCCAAACAATCACAACTTGGCCCTATACTCGCCAGGTCAGTACAAGTGGGCGCTCACCTTGTTCGCCTCACCAAAAACACCGAGGTCCGCATTAGGCCTTGGCCGGCAATGCCAGTACCAGACTTGAACCTCACCTCAACCGTCTCTCTTGCGCCGTGTTCATCGTTGCGGGCTGCTTGCATCACCACTATTATCATTCCCTGCCTCTTCTTTTCCTTGTCAACGGAAGGAATATGCACAGCTGATGGAGCTGCGGAGTTCCTCTGAAGATAACGAAGAGTTTACCAGCCACTTAGTCTTTGCAGATGCTACCAGGTTCTTGCCAAAGTCAATGACAGGTGGCAGGAAAAGCATCAGAAGCAGCTTTGCCACAGGCTTCAGGCACGGGACGAACGGACCCCATGTAAGGCATCTTCTGTCTCTCGCAACGGAAATCGGTTTATGATGACATCACCATTTCATGTTCACTTCATGGATGGTGCGATTAAATTCATCTAAAGATTCGGTCAATGAAATCGCGGAGGAATTCAGGGAATCTCTCGCGAAGCCCTGTTGCACAAGACTCGCGCAGATCGGACATAGAGTCACAAGGAGACACTGCAAGTTTCCAGAGACCAGCTCCTATTAAACATTACTATGTAAGTAGTAGGGCGAATACGCCGCAGAGAGGTACTGTAACCTCCACACTCCAAACCCAGCCCCAGGAAATCCACATCCATGTCGAAAAACGCCACAAACACACGCGAAATTCCCGCCAGTCCAACCCAAATCCTCACAAGTAACAGGGACCCGACATTTCGTTGCCGTCAGCAACGCCGCATCAACGAACCATCTCGTCGTCAGGAAACCTTGCCGCGACACGCCACCTTCTCTCACGCCGACTTACCCTTCTAGCTCCCTCTGCTGACCGGGTGTACGCTTGTGCGTCTTTGACATAGGGCTTGGAGACAGCGGAGAGCTTCTCGGCGAGCTTCTAACGCGTTTGACAGGTCGCTGGCCGAGAGGGGAGGCTGGAGTTGATGGCTGGGAACCACATTCGTCGTCTCTCTTGCGCTTGTTCGACGAGTTCGAAGATGATGAGGTTGAGGGTGTGACCGGGTCCTGGTCGTCCGCGGTGTGCACGTGGGCCACGTCCGCAAAATACTTGGTCACGGGCCTGTTGGTCACCGCTGGAGTCGTGCCAACCACGTGAGTAGTCGAGGAGACTGAACTCTCTTGGTTTGAGCTGACATGTGAAGTTTCGCATTCGTTGTCAGCGTCGTTGTCAGAGGAGCCGTCACGGGCACGGTCTCTCTGGTCGCAACAACGCTTCTGCTTCTTCTTTTGCTTCTCCTGGGTCTTCTTCTGTCTCTCGAGAAAACCTCCCACCTTCTGCTTTTGAGGATCCGGATGTTTAACTTCGGATGGCGCTTCCTTGACGATTGTCCGGACGACGCGAGTCTTGTTCGGCTTCCTCTTGTAATTATCACTCCAGTATGAGACTCGAAACACCTCGGAAGACTGCTTCTTCGGCATCGAGTTGGAGTCGAATACCGGTGGGGTGAGCATTCTTTGGAACGTGCTCATGCTCTGAGAGCTTGTTGCCTTGGCGTCGCTTTGGTTTACTGAAGAGCTATCCTCCGCCGAAGGACTGTTTCCTCTTGATGGAGGAGGTGGCGGGGCTCGCAAGGGCGTGTAACAGATGTTGTGAGATGTGGGGCCCTTCCTGCGCATGCCGGAGGCAAGACTGGGCCTTGAACATTTCGCCATCGACGTGCCGCGTTGCTGTAAGCCAGTTGGAGTACTGGGCTGGTCCGAATCCTTCCCTTGGGCACCGCCATTCCCATGGTCGCTGCCGTGGTCGTTGCTGTGGTCGTCATCGTCCTGGTCGCCGTCCCCGTCACCTCCATCGTTGCCAGACGGACCAGCATCGCCAGCAGGTCGCCCAGGTCCGGGGCATACGCAGACTGGGGGCTTGCTGCCGATGGTACGAGGGCCGGGAGCGGGCTTCGTGCGCATGTTGCCAACTTTGACACCTGGACAGGTGTGAGGGCTGTGGATGAAACAGTAGTTTCCGTGCATGTTGGTCGACGCTTCGAGTTGTGAGAGTGACCGAAAGTCCGTTGGAACTGATTTGTGTGCAAGAAGTAAAGAAGGAAACAAGTGGAGTCGTTCAAGCGTTTGATGGGTATTATGCAAGAGAATCGTAAGATGAGGCCAGCCTGGAGAGAAGAAGAAGAGGAAGAAGGGAAAGTAGAACACGACTCCAAGGTCCTATATACTTCTTCCCAGGATGGTGTCAATCGATCATAAGATTCAACCAAAGCATGATGCAGAGCACCAGCCAGTCGATAATCAAGCCAGACATCAGCAAACCCCCGAAGAGGCATCTTGAAGCAATATTGTTCGTTTCAAAGCAGAACATGCCACAGGTACACCCGTCTACACGAAGAATCCTTTGGCCGAGCGTACAGCATCTTCGAGACAGCGATCTTGCCGATGTGTCCAACGCAGGAGGCAAATCAACCAAGGAACAACATCCCTCTCGTCTTCCATTCGTGAACAACTCCACCATCAGTCTGCTATGCGCGCAACATTGTTGAAGACCAAGCAAGGTTGAAGAACAATACCAACGCCCAACCCCAACCCCAACCCTAAACCATCACCACCAATAAACACGCAATAAGGAAAAGACATCCTCTCTTCCTCAAAGCAGCCACCCGAAAGCCACCAATCTCAGAGTCTTGTCCATCTCAATCTGATCCAGACCAAAAGTCAAAAGTCCCGGAATTGATCAGCTGACGGAAAAGGAACCCAAGACATGAAAAGCAAGTAGCTTGAAACAGGAGCTCCCAAGCGAAAGCGAAACCCAGAAAGGGATCCTTGACAATAGCTTGCGGGTATCCAGAAAAAGCGTTGCATTGCAATGAGTATAGGTTGGAGTAGATTAGAGGAGATCCTCGATGGATAGTTTCCCACGAATACCTAGGATTGATTAAAATTATGCTACGGGAAAAAGGATGATGGGTATCAATAGACCAGAAAACAGCAACAAAATATGCTGCGCAAGTAGGTGGGAGAACGAGAAGAAGCAAAGACACCAAAAGAGAGACAAGATGAATCCAAACATGTCCCACGATCCCCGATAGCCACCACAAAACAACACTCCTTTTTCTTTTTTCGCCATCCAACACCCAGCGCTAACGAATGCATGCAACTCTTCGTGAAACCCGGGAAAAAGACGCCAGAAAAACACCACTGATCCAGAAAATCACCCTTGCGAGGAGTTGTAGCTGCTGCCTCTCCTCGCCTGCGCCAAGCCGTCAGCCGCATTCGCCCGGTCTTCATAGATGCGTCTCAGGTCGTCGACGCTGGCTTTCTTGAGGTTCAACTTGTTCGGTTGCAGGCTATTACCGCCACCGTTCGCCGGTTCCTGCGACGGCATCCGTCTGAGCAAACCCGCACTCGGAGTTCTCAATTTGGGCAGACCAGTTCTAAACTCATCTGAAGCCGACTGCATTGCTATCGAAGTCGGTTCGTGAGAGCGAGGGCGGTGTGGGATGATGGGCCTCGCCAAAGTGGGAATACCCTGTTGAGCGCCGCGGGATGCTGGCCATGATGGCTTGCGGAAGACAAATTCGTCGGTCTGCTGTGCCTTCTCGTTTTCGCCGAGTGCGCCTGGTGCAGAGTAGGGTTCTGGGTTGCTTGCTCTGTTCACAGGAGCCGCCCGTTGAGCTGCTAGATGGGCCAGATGGGCGGACGTGGCTTGAGAAGCACTTCGTGCCACTCCATGGGCAAGACCTTCGTTCGGTTGATGTGCAAGAGCTTTGCGCTTGGGAACCTCGATGTGGCGGAGATCTGTGGTTTGTTGATCGGCAGGGAAGCCTTTCTTTTCGTCCTCGCCGTAGCCTTGATTTTTGAAAGCTTGATTCGAATAGCTGTCCGAAGATGAATAGCCATCAGGGGAATCCCTCGCACGTTTTTCATCGTCTCCATAGAGGGTAGAGTAGCGCGGCGGTTCGGGTGCGGGCTTGCGTCGTGGCATGGCAAGGTGGCTATCGTCATTGGAGCTCTTTGAAACAGCAGAGACGGGACGTGAGCTAGTCGGTCGTGGTGGCAATGTGGGCAAGCGCTCAAGCGACAAGTCGTCGTCACCCGTGGGAGAGTCAGCATCGAGTAGATGAACAAAATGGCCATCATTGCTGACGGCATGCTCGACAGAGTTCTGCATCGACCTGCGCTCCTCGAGTGGATCTTCATAATCCTTAGCCTCTTGTGGGGGTTGAAGGTCTTTCCAGATGTCGTTCTGACCAACTCTCAATCGCTCTCTCAAATGCGGCCATGAATCGATTGCGACTTGCAAAATCCGTCGGATAACGCTGGTCATCTTTGCGTCTTCGAGTTGATTGGATCCACACACCAGCGTCATAGCAAAACAGATGGCGAGGTTGTTCGCATCCATCTTGTTCTCAGCCTCGCGCTCCGCCACCAGTGAAAGCATTGGCAGGAGATGTCTGAGGAGAATTTCTCGACTCGTGCCGCTGAGAGGAGACTGGATTGAATTCGTGGAAAGGATGTTTTCGAGATCCTCAATTGTAACCTCAACATCGGGACTGCCAAACTGCTCACGCAGAGCACTGTAGCTTGATTCAGGAAAGATTGGCTGCCTCAGTTCGCGATACCAAGTTTTGATCAGCGAAGCAGCGGAATGCACGCCATAAGCGTCTTCGACCCGCACTTCGCTTACCAGTTTTGGGTCAAGACCGGGTTCCACGAATGTTGCGCCGACTTCTTTCCAGACGATGTACATCTGGCCTCTGTCGTAGGCCTCCCTCAGAGCGCCCGAGAGTATCGAGTGGGGTGGAATTCTGAACAGTCCTTCAGTCCGGATGTTGAATGGATGGAGGATGAAGCTGGTGGTCTCGCGCAATACCCTTGGCAGTCTGGTTTTACCTGTGTTCGAATTCTCCGGCAGAGGCTTGATGGCGCCAAAAGCTCGTCTGCCACTAGCATATGGCACGTCGATATCCGGGTTCAGCTTCCTGTCATGGAGGTACACCACCGGAGGGATCATCAATCTCTCGATCGGTATCAGCATGGCGAGACCGGTAAGAGTGTTGACATTGATGATCTTTCTCCTAAATTTGGGAGAAACAACGGTGCCAAACACATTCACGAGCACTCGCACCCAGGTTCGCGGATGTACGATATACAATTTTTGCAGCTTTTTCCTTGTCGCCCTGCTCAGCACTTGGTATGCCTGCAGATACCACCCCACTCCTGGTCCTTGCTTCTTTTCCGTCGTGGCACCGTCGGCCTGGCCTCCGGCGAAGAAGATGATCTCGTATTCAGTCCCGCTGATGAGCTCATCTTCGTCGGGCAGTCTCGCGAGGACATACGGTAGCAGAGCATTGTAGTCGACATCGTAGGCGTCTGGGAAGGCAGCAGCATTGACGATGTATGTTGGGAGTCCGGCTTGCGAAGGCAGTGGGGATTTGTAAATGATGGAAGCAGCGAGCGTGGCGAGTTCGTGATCAAAATCACTCGAGGCTCGTGAAGGTGGCACGCTTGAGAGAGAGGTACTCCTAGACCTGTTGCCGCGGCGCTGGGTGACGGTCGCTAAGGCGGACCGCATGGTGAAGAGTGATGATGTTCAGGACTGCGGGTGGTGATGCTACGACATGCTGTGTTGGTGTGGTATGGAGTTGTTGTTGTTTTGGTTGTAAGCGCGGGAAACCGGATCTCGAGCCAGTCTGACTTGATTGTGTGACGTGCGTATGCTGATGTTTTTGTTGGCGGCCCGACGACGACGACGACGACGACGACGACGACAACGATGAGGAGAGTGAGTAGGTTTTTGAGATATCCAGCTAGGGCGAGTGATTGATTTGGGGAGGTTTTACTTTATGGCTAGTGGTATGGTGGTGTGTTGAGAGAGTATGTGTTGGACAAGAAGAACACCATCCATCTCCCCTCACAACCATAAACAATTGACACGAACCCTTGTGTATTTTCCTTTCGGCCTAGCGCGAGGGATCGGCACGAGATATGAGACTTGTTATCAGTACATGTGGGCTCTGAATAGACTCGGAAAACGGACACCTTGGAAGCGAAATCCCTACGCCGGGTGTCCGTTTTCTGAGCCCTGTTGCTTGAGTAGGCCCGAGTTCGGCGACATGCTCCCGGGATAATATTGGCGGGGCTTTCTCGCGCGCGCGCAAAATACTTGTGACTCCGGCGGCTTGGTATGAGCCATTGGACTATCAACACCTCTACCTAACCAACCACGCCCTTGACTCATTCGAGTCGCGCTATATTAATTTATACATCCTCCCATACCAGTGACAGCCCTCCTCCCTACCTACAAGGAATCAAAACCATCACAACACCGCAATCATGTGTGGTATTTTCGCCTGCCACCAGTATGTCATGCCATGCCTTGAGACGTCGCAAAGAAACACACATGTTAACAATACGAAACAGGCACCCCGATGTGCAAAAGTTCAGGCCCACGGCCATTCGCATGGGCAAGCAGGTCAAGCACCGCGGTCCCGATTGGAGCGGCAACCACATCGCCAACAACACAATCCTCGTCCATGAGCGTTTGAGCATTGTCGGCGTCGGTAAGACGAGAAAGATGTCCTCCCGCCAACAACACCGCATACTAACAACCAAACCCAAGACTCCGGCGCGCAGCCCATCACCAACGAGGACGAGTCCGTCTCCCTCGCCGTCAACGGCGAAATCTACAACCACAAGATCCTGCGCAAGCAGCTCGCACACACATACCCCTTCTATACATAACACATCATCAATCTAAACCAGAATCCGTCCATCTATCGTCAGATCGAGCAGTCTATTCTCCAACTCTATCATCACGCCTATTTACCCTCACTAGGCTTGTAAGCGGCGTCGTGAGAAGCGATCGCACGACCACTGGGGTCGGTCTGCTTGCTCCAGGTCGGCGTCCACCTCTCGACAGTGCCGGCACACTGAGGCGGGAAGTGCTCGTCGAACATGCACCTGTACCAGTACGCCTCCTTGGAGTCGGGGATGTCGTCGCCCCACGTGGGGTGGTCCTTCTTGATGTTGGCCTCGATCATCTGCTCGTCGGTGACCATCTTCTGTGCCTCGTCCTTGAGGCCATCAATCCAGCCGTATCCAACACCGTCAGAGAACTGCTCTTTTTGACGGTAGAGGATGTGGTCGGGCAGGTAGGGCTTCTCGCCGGGCGCGAGCTCGGACTTGTCAAAGGCGCGGCGCATAATGTACTTCTCGATACGGCCTTGGTCCTTCTTGATGAGCTTCTCTTCAGGGTCGATGTTCATCGCGACCTCAAGGAACTCCTTGTCGAGGAAGGGCACACGCGCCTCAACACCCCATGCCGAGGTGGACTTGTTGGCACGCAGGCAGTCGGCAAGGTGGAGGTTCTTGACACGGCGGACCGTCTCCTCGTGGAAGGCCTTCTTGTCAGGCGCGTTGTGGAAGTAGAGGTAGCCGCCGAAGGCTTCGTCGGAGCCCTCACCAGAGAGGACCATCTTGACACCCATGGCCTTGATCTTGCGGGACAGGAGGAACATGGGCGTTGAGGCGCGGATGGTGGTGACGTCGTAAGACTCGAGGTGGTAGATTACATCGTAGAGTGCGTCGAGACCTTCCTGGATGGTGAAGGTCATGGAGTGGTGCTTGGTTCCGAGGAACTTGGCGACTTCTGCGGCGGCGACACTGTCGGGAGCGTTGGGGAGACCGATGGAGAAGGAGTTGAGCTGGGAGAGAAGAGGCATCTGGTTCATGTGGAAGTTCTCGTCCACACCAGAGAGCTCGTCCGCGCCGTTCATGGGTGCGCCGCCGTAGGCAGTCGGGGTGTTGGCGCCAGACTCCCTGATTTGCTTTGCGTACTCGCGCTGGAGTCTGAGAGTCTCACGCTGGGCGATCGAAGCGACCAGCGAACTGTCCAGACCACCGGAAAGGAGGACACCGTAGGGAACCTCAGCCATCAGCCTCTTCCTGACGGAGCGCTCAAAGGTCTCTCTCAGCAGCTTGTAGTCGATGGGGTTGGTGGGGATGTTGGAGGGCTCGACCAGCCACTTGGGGGTGAAGTAGCGGGTGAGGGAGTCGGTCTTGCTGTCGTAGACATGGCCGGGAGGGAAGGCCTGGATGGAGTCGCAGACGGGGTGGAGGCACTTCAGCTCGGAGGCAAAGTAGACGGCGCCGGGAGTCTGCGAGGAGCGGCCCATGTAGAAGGTGGTGATGCCGATGGGGTCTCTGGCGGCGATGACACGGTCGAGCTTCTTGTCGTGCAGGACCCAGCTGAACATGCCGTCGAGGTATTTGGGG
>Ga0068617_1000049_pt1 | contig 12523 bp, 10 predicted proteins | sample InSIn1SAF170_2_FD_77422 | JGI IMG/M metagenome (GOLD analysis project Ga0068617, IMG submission 77422) | Clean room microbial communities from NASA Spacecraft Assembly Facility at Jet Propulsion Laboratory, Pasadena, California, USA -... ...
ATAATAAAGCTTTGGATCACTGGATGACTGATCAACTGGATCAGAAAACCAAAACGGAATAATCCCAAAAGCAGGGAAATAATGCCGACCATGAGTGCCAATAAGGTCGCAGCTTCGATATAGACCGGTGAGCCGACTTCAAAAAGTGGATTGAGCGTAGCAAAAGTCATCATGGAAATGATGGCCACGGGGCCAATCGATAAAGTCGAACTCCCACCAAGCAGCGCATAAATGATCATCGGCAGGATGCTGGCGTATAAGCCCATGATCGGCGGCAATCCTGCCAGCATGGCATAGGCCATCCCTTGAGGCACCAGCATCGCCACCACAATCAGGGCGGCTAGCACATCGGACTTAAATTTGACCGGCGTATAGTGGCTTAACCATGCCCAGGCAGGCAGTTTATGCAGAAGTTTAGACTTGGAATTTGGCATAAAAAGGTCTAAATCACAAATATAGATATATTATGCACAAATTCTGCTAAGAAGTCTTAGCTGATCTAGCTTCTTGATGATTCATGTTTAAAATGAATCATCTGGGTCAGTCACGTATCATTCGAAAACTTATGATCGTGATCTTAATGATTTAAAACGACATCAATAAGAGTTTAAAGAAATTCATCTTGATGACTGAAAAAAGAAAGATTCTTTATTTAGCTGGATTGCCGCAATACAATCGATAAAGGGTATTTAAGACCACAATCAAATTTTGATCTTTAATTGAATAATAAATCTGTTTGCCATCGCGCCGGGTATCTACCACATCGCTTTTACGCAGCATCATGAGCTGTTGGGAAAGAGTCGGCTGTTTAATCTCAGTTATTTCCTCAATTTCTGAAACATTCAGTTCCGCTTGAGACAGATGACATAAAATAAGAAGACGGTCGGTATTGGCCAGAGATTTTAAAATGCCAACGACCTGTTCTGCTGAATCGCGCGGATTGATGAGAATCTGACGTTTCTGAATGCCAATAGCTTCAAAGGTTATCTGATCAATGAGATCAGCCTGAATGACCAGCTGCAACATGTGATTATTAACTGTTCCAGCATCAGTGCGATTGATCTGAGTGCCTTGGAAATGCTGGAAGATTTAAATGCGGAACTGGCCAAACTGGATATTCGCCTGCATTTTGCCGAAGTTAAAGGTCCGGTCATGGACAAGCTGCAAGCTTCTAAATTGATGACGCATCTGAGCGGGCGCATTTATCTGACCCATTTTCAGGCGATTCAGGACTTGGCGCCAGAGATCTTTGAGCAGCATAAAGATTATACGATTTAAAACAGCAGATACTGGAACTTATGGCCGGAGATTCCAGCTGGTCATAAGTGCAGTTTTTTCTGAATTTTCAAATATAATTTGAATTTATCTATTTAACTTTGATATTTATTTCATGAATACAATTTTAAATATGCTGATTTATTCATCATTGTAAGAAGTTTTTCTTCAATATAAGCAATGTTTTAAACCCGTTAATTTTAGAATATATCAATAATATCAATATCTTGGTTTTAATATGAAAATATATTTTAAGCCTTGTTTAAATTAAGTATAAAATAGCGCAACTTTTTCCCAAATTTAGCCCTCGTAATTTTCACAAGGCAACCTTATGTTTTCTGCCCTTATGCGCATGAGCTTAGTCTCTCGAATCATCATCGCCATTATTTTAGGTGTGGGTGTGGCTGTGGTATTTCCCGAAGCTACTCCCTCATTAAGCCTATTGGGCGACCTGTTTATTAAAGCCTTGAAGTCTGTTGCACCGATTCTGGTTTTCATTTTAGTTTTAGCTTCTATCGCGAATTTTAAAGTGGGCCAATCTAACGCCGCCATCAAGCCGATTATGCTGATGTATGCGGTCGGTATGTTCCTTGCTGCACTGAGCGCTGTGGTGTCGAGCATCTTATTTCCAAGTACGCTGTTCCTGGATATTGCTGCACAGGCTGACTTGCAGCCTCCTGGCAGTTTGGTAGAAATCCTGAAGAATTTGCTGCTCAGCTTTGTCGCCAACCCGGTTGTTGCAATTGCTGAAGCAAACTTTATTGGCATCCTGGCTTGGTCAGTGGCATTAGGCATCGCTTTCCGTCATGCATCGGATAGCACCAAGACGCTTTTGAATGATGCAGCCTTTGCAGTGAACTATGTGATTCGTTTAGTGATCAGCTTTGCACCTTTGGGTATTTTTGGTCTGGTTGCAGTGACTTTTGCTGAATCTGGTCTGGATACGCTGACCAGTTACGTACATTTACTTGCTGTGTTGCTCGGAACGATGGTTTTCGTTGCACTGGTAATTAATCCGCTTCTGGTTGCCTTAATGACACGCAACAACCCGTATCCACTGGTATTCACTTGCTTGCGCGAAAGTGGCATTACCGCTTTCTTTACCCGTAGTTCGGCAGCCAATATTCCAGTCAATCTGGACTTGGCAAAACGTCTGGGCGTCAAGGAATCAACTTCAAGTATCGCAATTCCTTTGGGTGCTACGATCAACATGGCAGGTGCTTCTGTGACCATTACTGTATTGTCATTGGCGGCTGTAAATACTTTGGGGATTAGCGTCGATTTCAGCACTATGCTCATTCTTTCTGTGGTGGCAACCGTTTCGGCATGTGGCGCTTCAGGTGTTGCAGGCGGTTCATTACTATTGATTCCAGTTGCATGTGGCCTGTTTGGTATTTCTTCGGATATCGCCATGCAAGTGGTCGCCATTGGTATGGTCATCAGCGTATTGCAGGATTCTACTGAAACCGCGCTAAACTCATCGACTGATGTTTTATTTACTGCAGCAGTAGACCGCGCATCAAATTGATTTTATATTGATTAATCAATATGTTTAGCCAATGATGTTGTTATGCCATTACAGCGTTTACCTACCTGGGTACAATTAGGGGCGTTTTTTCTTGCGGTCAATGCCGGCATGATTAACGTCCTGGGTCTGGTGACGGTACTGCACCAGTCTGTTTCACATATGACCGGCAATGTCAGCATGCTGGCCATGGCCCTGCTGAACTGGCAACCAGAACAGATGTTGTATCTCTTTCTGGTCACACTCTGCTATGTCATTGGTTCATCCTATAGCGGGCTGATTCTTGGAAATAGTCACTTTCGCCTGGGGCAGCTTTATGGTTACCCTTTAAGCTTGGTGGCTATTTTTATTTTGATCTGCTGGTTATTATTGCCCTATTTCCCGCGCTATGCCTTGTTATGGGCCTGTGTCGCCATGGGTGTGCAAAATGCCATGGTCAGCCATTATAAAGGCGCCATTATTCGCACCACGCATTTATCTGGCGTACTGACTGACCTCGGCTTAGCGATGGGCTACCGGTTGCGCGGTTTGGAGGTAGAATCACGACGCGTGGTTTTGCATCTGCTTATTTTGCTCGGTTTTTTAAGCGGCGGCATTCTTGCCAGCTGGCTATATCCTTATTTAAAATTAAATGCATTCCTCATCCCGGCAGTGCTGAGTCTGGTTCTCAGTCTCACGTATTGGGTGATTTATTTACGTTATCGACATCAACACGACTAATATCTGGACATTCTCATGGTTAAAAATGCATTGCAGGCACAATTGTTAAAGGCAGGATTGGTCGATAATAAAAAAGCCAAAAAACTGTCTAAACAGGCTGTGCATGAAAAACGCACCGGTGACGGTACCGAGGCTGAAATCAAGGCCAAGATTGAACAAGACAAACAGCAAAAAATGGCTAAAGATCAGGCGATTGAGCAAGAGAAAAAAGCAGCTTTGCAGGAAAAAGAACTCAAAGCCGCAATCATGCAAATGATTAATCAGCACAAAATCCGTGATACTGACGGCGATGCGGTGTATCAGTTCATTGATGACAGCAAAATCAAAAAAGTTTATTTAAACCAGCAAATCTATAATGCGTTGGTGGCAGGCAGTCTGGTGATTGCACGTGAAAATGACAGCTATGCTTTCTTGCCTAAAGCTCTGGCAGATCGTATCAATGCGAAAATGCAGGGCTTTATCATTGTGAATAATTCAGAGAAAAATGAAGAAACCACCGATGAAGAAGATCCATATGCAGCTTATGTTATTCCTGATGATTTGATGTGGTAAGCCTCGCGATATCATTACTGAAATATCGAAGATCATAAACCGGCGAAGTCGCCGGTTTTTTATTTGTAGGCACTTTTATTGAACGATTTGCACCAATAGATATGTTTTAAAAAGTTATCCAATATTAAAAAATCTGATCCAAACCTATAAACTTGATCTAAATTTTTGATTGAAGAGAAAGATCGTTTGGAACAGTTTAATTTTATTCGGAATATTCAAGAATGGGCAGATCAGTACCCATGGCTGGAAATGCTATCTTCGCTGAGTATTGTGATTTTACTGGCGATTCTTGCCAATCTATTTGCCAAGCAAATTGTAGTACGCGGAATACGTCAACTGATTTCCAGAATGCCTTTTGCCAATAATCAGATTTTTGCTGAGCATAGCGTGATTCGCCGGATTGCCAATATTGTTCCGGCAGTGGTGATCATGAACGGGATTACCACGGTACCGCATTTATCTGACAAGGTTGAATCCTTTGTGCAAATGGGGGCACAGGCTTTTATCTTCCTGACGATTGCCCTGGCCCTGGGTGAATTACTGAATATTTTTAACCTGGTCTATCAGCGTAATCCCAAATCACGTAACAAACCCATCAAAGGTTATTTGCAGCTGGTCAAGCTGATTATTTTTATTGTCTGTGGCCTGATGATTCTCGGCACTTTCCTGAAAAAGGATGTCTTTACCTTGCTGGCTGGCTTCGGTGCCATGGCCGCGGTGTTGATGCTGGTCTTTCAAAATACCATTTTGTCGCTGGTGGCGTCGGTTCAGATTTCATCCTATGACATGGTGCGTATTGGCGACTGGATCGAAATGCCCTCGCTGAACGCGGATGGCGATGTCATTGATATGTCATTACATACCATTACGGTACAGAACTTTGATAAAACAGTGACCACGATTCCGACCAATAAACTGGTGACGGATACCTTTAAAAACTGGCGTGGTATGCAGGAAGCCGGTGCGCGCCGGATCAAGCGCTCGATTCATATTGATCAAAGCAGCGTACATTTTATGTCGGTTGAAGAACAGAATAAGCTGAAAAATTTTATTTTGCTGGATCAATACCTGAATACCAAATCAGAGGAACTGGAACAATTTAACCTGCAACTGAGCCATCATTCGCAATATAACCAGCGCCGTCTTACCAATTTAGGAACCTTTCGTGCTTATGTAGAGTTTTATCTGCAACAGCATTCGGGCATTAGTAAAAATCATTCCCTAATGGTGCGCCAATTGCAGCCAACCAGTGAGGGTTTACCGCTAGAGATTTATGCCTTTACCAATACCACCGCCTGGGTGGAGTATGAAAATATCCAGTCTGATATCATGGATCATCTGCTGGCGATTATTCCGGAATTTGGTTTAAAAGTGTATCAAGCGCCTTCAGGTCTTGATTTAAAGGAAGCATTTACTCAACCGTCTTCTATTATTACTTAAACACAAGTCATCCAATCTCAAGCCTGAGGTGCTGCTGCATTTCAGGCTTTTTTATTTCCTCATCTATTTAAAACCTGACTGGCATAAATCTGGCTTTAGTTTAATTTTTATAATCCAAGTTTTAATTGAGTGAATCATTTTGTGGCAATTTCACCCAATTACGGGCTTAAAAAAACAGAATCCTTTATAATTCCCGAAAAGCAAAATGCATGATAAGAGTACGATAATGTTTCGATGGCTTGAAAGACTGGTTGACCCCTATCCCACCAAAAATCTGAACCAACCTTTACCGACCAAGTTTTTTCCATTTGTCTGGCAGGCAGCCTATGGAGTCCGCCGTTATTTGCTGATTCTGGTACTGTGTACTGCCGGTGCTGCCAGCTTCGAAGCTTTTCTGTATTCAAAAATTGGTGAGCTGGTGAACTGGCTCAGTAAAAGCCAGCCCGATACTTTTCTGGAACAGCATGCTAGCAATTTAACCTTACTGAGTATTGTTCTTCTGGCCAATATTTTTTTCGCTAGCGCCCAATCCCTAATTAAGCATCAGATTTTGTATAGCAATTTCCCGATGCGTTTACGCTGGCGCTTTCATAATCTGCTCATGAAACAAAGCCTGGATTTTTTCCACAATGATTTTGCCGGACGATTATCGGCCAAAGTTATGCAAACCGCTCTGGCAGTACGCGAATTCTGGGTCATTCTGGGTGACATGCTGGCGTATGTGCTGATTTATTTCATCACCATCAATATTGTTTTGGGTGCAATTTCACCCTTGCTGATCATTCCATTGATGGTCTGGCTAGCCTTGTTTATCTGTGCAGCGTGTTATTTCATTCCACGTTTGAGCAAAATTTCCAATGCTCAAGCGGATGCCCGTGCCGTCATGACCGGGCGTATTACGGATGCCTATACCAATATTCAGACCGTGAAGCTGTTTGCTCATGCCGGCCGTGAAAGTCAGTATGCCAAGACCTCAATGCAGGAATTTATGGTAACGGTATATAAACAGATGCGTCTGGGTGCGCAATACGAAATCAGCATCTTGCTCTTAAGTGTGGTGTTGTACGGTGGCGTACTGGGTACCGCGATCTGGTTGTGGATGGAAGGTCAGGCCGAGCTAGGCATTATTGCAGCAACCACGGCAATGGTACTGAAACTGAACAGTATTGCCGAATTTATGATGTGGCAGACCTCAGCCCTGTTTGAAAATGTCGGTACCATTCAGGATGGTATGAAAACTTTAGGCCGCAAAATTGCCATTGAAGATAAACCGGGTGCCAAAGAGCTACAGCTCAATCATGGTGAAATTAAATTCGAAAATGTCAGCTTTGCCTATAATGATAAAAACGTGATTGATCAGTTTAATCTGACCATTCGCCCAGGTGAAAAAATTGGTATTGTCGGCCGTTCAGGTGCAGGGAAATCTACCCTGATTCAACTGTTGCTGCATTTTTATCATATTAACCAGGGTCGTATCTTGATTGATGGTCAGGATATTGACGATGTGACTCAGGACAGTTTGCGCAAGAATATTGCATTAGTGACTCAAGATACTTCACTGCTACATCGCACTGTCGCGGAAAACATTAAATATGGTCGTCCAGATGCGACTGATGAAGAAATGTTTGAAGCTGTGCGTAAAGCCAAAGCAGAAGAATTTATTCCTAATCTGACGGATTTGCGTGGCAAAAAAGGCTATGAAGCCTATGTCGGTGAACGTGGCGTGAAACTTTCCGGCGGACAGCGTCAGCGAATTGCAATTGCACGTGTATTCCTGAAAGATGCTCCAATTCTAATTCTGGATGAAGCCACCAGTGCACTGGATTCTGAAGTCGAAGCTGCCATTCAGAACAGTCTGGACGACTTGATGCAAGGTAAAACCGTGATTGCCATTGCGCATCGCCTGTCTACCATTGCTCAGATGGATCGTCTGATTGTGATGGATCAAGGTCGAATTGCCGAGCAAGGCACGCATGATGAACTGGTGGCATTAAATGGCATCTATGCCCAGCTTTGGCAGCGTCAAACTGGCGGCATGCTGATTCAGCAACAGGTCAAAGCATTGAAAGATCATAAATAATATGATCTCTAGAAGATTTCAAAACTTCTGATCATTTGCTCGTCCTTAATATTGAACAGGTCTGGGATAAAAGAAAACTTTGCCCAGACCTTTCTTTTTAAAATTTTCTCTACAGATGAACAGCAAGTTGCCATCTATCTGGTATTTTAATGAAATGACATAACTCTCCAGTTCTGAAAGCATTCTGATGAAGCCCTATTCAATGCTTAGACAATCTTCTTGCCCTGAGCCAGCCAATGCAGAGATGTGACCGGTTCAATAAAATAATTTTAATTTCATCAATAAAATTATGTGGTTTAAATTGATTTTAATGCTGAATTCAGGCTAATCTGCCAGTGGCAGAATCACAATCGCCAAAATTTTGTCCAACAATTTTAATGAAAAATTTGGTGGCTTCATGCCAATATCTATTTATAAATAAAAAAATTTGAATGAGTGCAACGGATCGCGCATGAAAACAATTGCTCCACGCCAAGACCAAGGAATTCCAGGTGTTTACGGTCTCTTGCTTCTCGATGTCATTTCCCGCTGGGGTTATAACAATGAGTCGCTTTTCCAACCTTTTGGCCTGACCAGTGAACAGTTGGCAGATCCTGATTTTCGTATTCCAACTCCTGTCGCCAATGAACTGGTCAAATATGCCCTGAAACTGACCGGAGAGCCGACCTTAGGTTATCATCTTGGCACACAGATGCGGATCTCGATTCATGGCTTTATTGGCTATGCGATTATGACGGCGAATAATATTACCGATGCGCTGGTACTGGCGAATCGATTTATTCAACTTCGTTTACCCTTCCTGCAACTGTTTTTCTCGACTTTTGGTGCTAAAGCCACGGTACAGCTGCAAACCGATATTCAGCTTGAACCGCTGCGCACCGAAATTTCCATTGCCTTGATGATTGGTCTGATCAGTATGGCCAAAGCCATTACAGGCGTTACCGATGCCACGGGAGAAATCGACTTCGATTTTAAGAAGCCGGAAGGTTTTGAACGCTTTATGGCGAAGTTTCCAACGCATCAGTTCCGTTTTGAACAACCGCATTTAATTCTGAGCTTTGATAAAAGTTACCTGATGAATAAGCTGGTGCACGCCGATCCGATTGCCAGCCAGATTGCGATTAACCAGTGTGAAACGGAACTTTCTGCCTTGGGCGAACGGCATCGGATTGCGATGCGCGTCCGAGATATCTTGACCCATGCCGAGCAGCATTATCTGAGTATTGAAAGTGTGGCGGATCGCTTACACATGTCTGACCGCACCTTAAAACGTCAACTCGCCGCCGAAGGCACCTCCTTTTCTACACTCGTCGATGAAGTGCGTTACCGGCATGCCACCTCATTATTGTCTCGGACAGATTTTACCCTGGAACAGATTGCCGATGAACTGGGTTATAGTGATGTCGCCAATTTTAGTCGGGCGTTTAAACGCTGGAGTGGTCGCAGCCCGAGCAACTGGCGCAAAGATCCTTATTTATAAGGGAGTATAAGCCTTTTGTTTTGCTTAAAAAGAATGTATAAAACATGTCAAAAATGATCTTAAGATTTTTAAGGAGTTATCAATGAATCATCCTGCAGAATTAAAGTACGCAAGTACACATGAATGGGTGCGCATTGAGGGTGATCTTGTTGTGACCGGTATTTCCGACCATGCACAGGATGCGTTAGGTGATTTGGTTTATGTCGAAGCACCAGATCTTGCTTCACATATCACTGCAGGCGAACAAGCTGGCGTGGTTGAATCAGTAAAAACAGCTTCTGATATTCATGCGCCGGTGTCTGGTGTAGTGGTTGAAATCAATCCTGATCTTGAAGATGATCCTGATTTTATTAATGATGACCCATACGGCAAAGGCTGGATCTATAAAATCAAGCCAGACAATATGGCAGATGTCGAAAAGCTGCTTTCCAATACAGAATATGAAGCTGGCCTCTAAGCCCTTTTAACTTTAAAAAATCAGCCTCCGGGCTGATTTTTTATTAAAGATCAAGCGTTGCATTTCCTAGTTCAAATTAAATTTCATGCATTTATCATGAAATATCATTATATTTTTCACTTATTTTTCTTAAAGTCTTGCTCATATCTCCTTCGCTCCTGAATAGGTCGCGCTTATTTATAACAATAATTTCCCATGCTGAGCCCAACGTCTTACAGCATATCATTTTAGGAAAATCATGAACGCCATTGCAGCGCCACTATGGACCAAGTCATTTGTGCTTTGTTTGGCCAACAACCTATTTTTATTTATTTTCTATTTTGCACAAACCACAATTTTGCCAATATACATCTTAAAAGAATTAGGCGGCAACCTGACTCAGGCAGGTCTGGCCATGACCTTGTTTATGGTGTCTGCCATTGCAGTGCGACCTTTTAGCGGTTTAATTATCGAAAAATTCGGGGTGCGTAAAACCCTGATCATTTCTGAAGTGTTCTTTAGCCTGTTTTCACTTACTTATCTGTTGGCAGATCAGCTCACGATTCTGTTTATCATCCGTTTCTTACACGGCATCTGGTTCAGTATCTTGACTACAGTTTGTGTGCCTGTGGTGAACCAGTTTATTCCGGAGCAACGTAAAGGCGAAGGCATGGGCTATTTTGTCATGTCGGTTAATCTGGGGATTGTTTTAGGTCCATTTATAGGCTTGAGCCTGATTGAACACTGGTCTTATTTTCAGGTCAGTATGCTATTGATCGTCTTGGTTTTTATCGGATTTGCCTTCTGTTTTTTGATTCCGGTCAAAGAACCTGAAAAAATCATCAAAAATACCAATAAGAAAACCTCGCTTGAGCTGACAGATTTTGTGGAAAAGAAAGTGCTGCCTGTCGCAGTATTGGCCATGCTGATTTCTTTTTCTTATGCGAGCATCATGTCTTTTATCGCACCCTTCGCAGCCAGCAAGGATTTAATGGCCTATGCAGGTTTATTCTTTGTGGTTTTTGCGATTTCCATGATGAGCTTACGGCCGATCACCGGAAAGATTTATGATCGTAAAGGCCCGCAATATGTGATTTATCCGGCATTGCTGGCTTTTAGTTCGGGTTTATTTTTACTGAGCCAGATTCAGAGCTTATGGGGATTTATGCTGGCTGCAGTCATGGTTGGTGTGGGCTTTGGTAGTGTGCAGCCGTGTATTCAAACTTTGGCGATTCAATGTGCGCCCAAGCATCGAATTGGCTATGCAACTTCAACTTTTTATACTTTTTATGATATGGGGATTGCCATCGGTTCACTGCTGATTGGTGCCATCATTGCAGCTTACAGTTATCAGTTTGCTTTTATGCTATGCGGTATTTTAACCTTAAGCAGTATTATTTATTTTAAGCTGGTGGTGCAACGTAAAACCGTCTAGTTTTATGGATTGAATAATAAATAAGATAAATAAAAACAGGCAGAAAATTCTGCCTGTGATTTTTTGAGTAAATGTTTATTCTGACACCGAAGTATTCTCTGCTTCTTTCTCATCCGCTTTTGGATCTTGCATCATGGTGAATTGGGTTGCTTCACTAGCTGGTGCAGTACTGTCCTGTCGATTACTTTTCAGCTTGATCTGCAGGCGTAACTCATTGGTAGAATCGGCATTACGCAAAGCTTCTTCATAGGAAATGGCGCCTTGGTTATACAGATCAAATAAGGCTTGGTCAAAAGTCTGCATGCCCAGTTCACGGGATTTAGCCATAATGGCTTTCAGCTCATGAAACTCGCCTTTCAGGATCAGGTCGGAAATCAAAGGCGTATTCAGCATGATTTCAATCGCTGCCCGACGGCCTTTACCATCTTGAGTCCGAATCAGACGCTGTGAAATAATTGCCTTCATATTTGAAGACAAATCCATCAATAACTGATTCCGGCGTTCTTCAGGGAAGAAGTTGATAATCCGATCCAAAGTCTGGTTGGCATTATTGGAATGCAGAGTTCCCAAACACAAATGGCCAGTTTCCGCAAAAGCAATCGCATGTTCCATAGTTTCAGTATCGCGAATTTCCCCGATCAGAATTACATCCGGAGCCTGACGCAAGGTATTTTTCAGTGCATTATGCCAAGAATGGCAGTCCACTCCGACTTCACGATGAGTAATCATGGATTTTTTATGTTTATGCACATATTCAACCGGATCTTCTACGGTAATGATATGCCCTGCTGAATTTTCATTTCGGTAGTCAATCATGGCTGCGAGTGAAGTTGATTTACCTGAACCCGTTCCTCCGACTACCAGTACCAGTCCACGTTTTTCCATAATCACATGTTTCAGCGATTCCGGTAATTTCAGCTTCTGGAAATTTGGAATTTCTGCAGTAATGGTACGAATTACCATACCGACATTAAGTTGTTGCACAAACACATTTACCCGGAAACGGGAAACGCCCGGCACATTGATGGCAAAATTGCACTCAAGTTCAGTTTCAAATTCTTTACGCTGTTTATCATTCATCAGGCTGTAGGCAAACAGCTTGGTTTTTTCAGCTGTGAGTTCCTGCTGTCCAAAAGGTTTCATTAAGCCTTGATGTTTAATACTCGGTGGAAAATCAGCCGTAATAAATAAATCTGAACCGCCATATTCCACCACCTTGGTCAGCATGTGATGCATGAATTTTTCTGCTTCGTCCAACAATTCTGCCGTGAACATCTTTTCCCCCGGAAATGCACAACTGCACAAATCTCAATCTTAGATTTATGCCAAATATTTTAATTTCATTGTGCAGCGTTTTATAAATATGCTCAAATATATTTGATTTATAAAGAAAATATTTTTTTAATATTTATGTGACCTACTTCATTAAAAATTAAATTAAGTAGAAGTATTCAAGCTTTTTAAAGCAACTCTGCCAAAAAAATAGGATAGATGGCAACTTGCTGTTCATCTGTAGAGAAAATTTTAAAAAGAAAGGTCTGGGCAAAGTTTTCTTTTATCCCAGACCTGTTCAATATTAA
>Ga0068617_1000050_pt1 | contig 12466 bp, 17 predicted proteins | sample InSIn1SAF170_2_FD_77422 | JGI IMG/M metagenome (GOLD analysis project Ga0068617, IMG submission 77422) | Clean room microbial communities from NASA Spacecraft Assembly Facility at Jet Propulsion Laboratory, Pasadena, California, USA -... ...
ATGAAACAGAAACTATCCAAATGCAAAGTAGGGAATTTGAGGAAATTTGGATATGGTTCTATCCTAGTAACCTTCTTCTTGGAATGAATCCCACTGTTCCATTATTAGATGGAGGAGGTGAACCCCTTGGTACCATGAGATCCAAGGATGGTTCAATGGAGTGAGATGATGCCCAGATCTAGAGGGGGCCAACAAATGTCTTACAAGCCCACCTTATTTGTGTGGTTTAGATGATAGCTAAGCATTGTGGGGGATTGGTCGTACAGTGGGACTAACTTCCATGGTGATCGAGACATGCCACTCCCAAAGGGAGAGGACTTCGATGATGGAGGTGAGAAAAGCAATTTTGTTTTTCTGTTTTTATTGTTTTTGAATATATGTAATCGCGACACCTTGACTTTATAATTATAGATGTTGGACCAGAGAGACCAATAGGGATGTCCCCAATAGCAAGACACATGGCTCGATAATTCAAGGTCGCTCCTTACTAGGAAGGAGTTGACAGTGAAGAGGATATTGCTCGAAATTTGGATAAACTCACAAGAGGGATTACAGAGTATGCACAGATCGAGGACATCCCTTGCCATTATCAGTGACACACAGTGGGAGTGTCAGATCGGATCCATCGATTACTAACTCATGTAGTGCAAGCAGTAACATGCTATCACGAGCATCATGCATAGTAGTCCATATTTATAATTTAAAATTTTGAGGCCTGCGAGCCATGCATGTACTTGGAACACATATTATTTTTTAGATTTTGATATATTACACTCAAACATTATCGACATATATATGTTATATTTCTTGTATACTATGATACAATGTTTCTCACATATTTCATAAATGTTTGTCTAAAACATAATTAACTAATGCATCTGTTAATGTATTCAAATACATAGGAATGTGATGATATGTAATATAATCAAAATTTCTTTCCAAGAGACGAATACACAAATACATTCTCAATAATTGAGGGTTTTTGACAGAATATTGCCCATTGAGTGGAAGAACAATAAGTTGCGAATCAAGGTTTACAACCATTTCTCGAATGTTAAGAGCAATAGCTTCTAACAAGAGTTCAAGAATTGCGCTATATTCAACAATGTTATTAGTTGTTGGACCCAAAAAAATACCTTGAAGATCAATCAACTCACCATGAGGGTCATAAATAGCCCATGTTGCGGATGACAAATTCCGTGTACTATGGCAAGCACCATCAGGGAAACTGACATATGGAGTCACAAAAATCTGCAAAGCAGGGGAAGACATAATAAGCATGAAGTTTCTTGAAAAAACACACCAAACCAAATTTCACAAAAGTGAATAACACACTTACGTACATAAGTAACCATGCGAGATGACTTACACATAATACGTTTTGAGGTAAAGCCTATTGCAGAGCTTGTCCAAAGGGTTACCCTCATAATCAATTAGCTCATAGACCCATTTTTGTAGTACATGCTTGACAATATAGGGCCCATGCCACATGGGTTTGAATTTTCTTTCACCTAGCTTGTCATTAGCTTGGTCATATAGCAAGACCAAATCACCCTCAGAAAAAGCATTACGAGAGACCAACTAATCAAAATGGGATTTGACTTGCTTTTTTTGTGCTTCAATACTTAAGTGACAAGAGAACGGGTTTCATCAAGTCATTCCAAATATAGGAGACACTCCTCTTGAGGCGAGGTATCAAGGAGTAATTCAACAACCAATTTGAGTGAGGGAATTTCACATTCAATCGGTAGGGTAGCTTCCAGACCATAGACAAGCTAAAAAGGTGTGAATCCAATTGTGTCTTTAGCTGAGGTTCGGTAGGCCCACAGAGCTGATAAGAGCATGAGATGCCAATTGGATTTGTGCATCCCAATGGTGGTTTGAAGCATAGTAACTAAAACTTTGTTTACTGCTTCAACTTGGCTATTAGGTTGAGGGTAATATGGAGTTGATATGTCATGACGTAAGCCCAATTTAGAAGTCAAGTCAGCCATCATATAATCGTGAAAATGGGAGCCATGGTTAGTGATAATGGCTTGAGGCACTCTAAACCTGAAAATAACACAATTGAAGAGAAATTACGCAATCGTTTTACCATCAGCTGAAAATGTAGGCATTGCTTTGACCCATTTGGTGAAGTAATACAACCACAATGATAATATAACCATGCCCCCCCACTGAACAAGGGTTACATGTCATAAAATCAATGCCCCATTTGGAAAAGGGACCAATGGTAATAATAGGGTGAAGGAGAGTGGGTGGGGTGCTTATTTTTCGCTCATAAATCTGGCACTTGTGGCATTTGCGGATAGCAAGAATGCAATCCTTAAAGATGGAGGGCTAGAAATAGCCAATGTGAAGGATATTTTGAGCAGTGGCATAGCCAGACCAATGACCACCACATGTGCAAGAATGCAGTCATTTAAGACTCTTTCAACCTCATCGAGAGTTAAACATCGATGAAGAATCGAATCAACATTAATGCGGTATAAAGTATCCCCAATGATGCAATAAGGTTGGGATTGATGTCGAATGTGTCGGCGATCATCCTCGGACGATGCAGACTGGAAGGTAAAAGTTTGTAGATACATGATGATATCACCATACCAAGGATCGAGAGTGCTAATTAGAAAGAGAGTCTCATCGGGGAGTTGCTCATCAGTACTAGTAGGTAGAGAAGCAGAGTGAAAAGAGAATCAATTTAGCAAATATAAGTGATTTCTTTGATTTGGCAGTAGTGAATACCAAATTGAATTCCTGGAGGATGACAATCCACTTGGAATATTTTCCCCCAAGTAATTGACGAGTCAAAATATAAGTCATGGGGTTGCAATTAGAAATAACAGTTGTAGTGCGGAGGAGAATATAATGCCAAAAGCGTTGAAAAACCTGAACAATAGCCAAAGCCAATTTCTCAACGTGAGCATAATGGGTCACAGTATCAAGGAGATTGAGACTAAGGTAATAAATGACATGTTCATGACCTATGTCGTCATCTTGCACTAGTTCCATAGCAATAGTGCTAGAAGCTGCAGCTAGATAGAGGAAATAATCACAATGATAGGTTGGAGGGTGCAATAAAGGAGCATTAATGAGGACAACCTTCAAGTCATAAAAATATTTTTGGGTAGTCGCATCCCAAATAAATGGAGTTCCTTGTTTAAGTAATCAGGTGAACCCTGTAGCGAACTCAACATAGTTAGGCACAAAGCGATGAAGGAAATTCGCTTTCCCTTGCAGACTTTGTAATTGATTCAACAAACAGGAAGGGGGTAGATTAACAATAGCCTCGAATTTAAGAGGATCAAGATGAATACCATCCTTCAAAACAATAAAACTGAGAAGTCGTCTGGACTTAACGCAGAAGACACACTTATGCGGGTTAAGCCGAATGTTATAGTGTCTAAAATGAAGAAATATCTGTCGAAGATGACTGGGATGGTCATGATGCTTAAGTGAATGAGCAAGAAGATCATCGAAATAAGGTTGAACGATGTTTTTAATGTCATGAAAAGCATAAGACATTGCTCGTTGGAAAGTAGCCCCAGCATTCTTAAGGCCAAAAGGGAGATTTTTATAGGCAAAGGTCCCCCAAGGATAGATAAAGGTGGTCTTGTGTTGATCAGGTGGTGAAATTTTTATCTCGTTGTAACTAGAAAAACCGTCCATAAAGGAGAAATCTCACTCCTAGCACATTCATCTATAATTTGGTCTATAAAAGGAGTGGGATAACTGTCTTTCGGATAGGCATGATTAATGTCATGATAATCAACACAAACGCAAATGGTGCCTTGTTGCTTACTCATCTGTACGATGTTGGACACCCAATTTGTCATAGGAATAGGAGAAATAAAACCCACTTTAAGAAGTTTTTCAACTTCTCCCTTAATGGCAACCTCTTTTCTAGGGTGCACAGGACGAAGTTGTTGACGAACGGGCTTCGTGTTAGGATAAGTCAGAATTTTGTGCATGACTATAGTTGGGTTAATGCCAGGAATTTCTTCATATGACCACGCAAAACATCTAAAAACTATTGAAAAAGACGAGTATAAAGCTTGATCTCATAAGGAGAACAATTTACGCCAATATGAATGTGTTCAAGGATACTATGTTTAACAGAAATTCCAATAGGCATAGTTTGGGTAATATTACCCATGTTCCCTTCCGACCAGAATTCATGGGTCATGATATGCATATAAAGTGGTTGGGTCAGGAAACGAGAAGAGAACCTCTCAAGACAGATAAACATGACTTCTAGGCTAGGTAAGAATGAGGAACGATGATGAGTATCATTCCAAGGTGCTTCATCCAGAGACATAATTTCCATGATACTTTCATTAGTAGGAAATGTATCGATTAAGGGATCAGAAGAATACGAAGAACTAAGACAAGGAGATTGAGAATACGCGTCAAGAGACGTACTCAAATTAGTGTGATCAGTAGATACTGAAGCTGAAGCCGAAACAATATCCACATAATTAATCTTGGTGGGCCTTAATGGCATGACATCACCCCATGAATCAACTTGATCAGGAGGGGGAATGACCCAAGGATTAGACTTAACTGAGATCGTGTTGACTAAGGCAACATCCAGAGGTGGGAGAGGAAAAATACCCATTAAGGCAGATCTTTGAAAAGTCCAGCCCCCACACTCTCATATGGAGCATTGGTATGCTTGACATAAGGAACGTTTCCATCCAAGGAGGAAGAGGCAAGGAAAGACAATTGGTCGACCGTGACGATTTTCCCTTGATGAGGAAAAAGGAGAACGTGGCAAAGAGAGGAGGCTACACAATGCATAACATGGGTCCAACTCCACCCGAGTAGAAGATTATAGTTAAGATCTACATCAACAATTTCTACTTTGACATTAACTGTATTTCCTTCCAAGGTAATGGAAAGATTAGGAAGGACACTGAATGGTCGAGAATAATGTCCATCAAAGGATTCCAGTGTGTTAGGCGGTTGGTATAGGGTAGGGAAAATAAATGCCTTCCAACAAGACACAAACATGATGCAGGTGGAAGCACCTTCATCAATGATGGTCTTGTAAATCATCTTTTCATTGATTATCACTTGAATGAGAAAGTCAAACTGATGGGGTAAGCACGGAACATGGTTTTCCAGATCAAATAAAATGAGGTTGGAATCAGATGGATCAACACCTCCAATGGCCAACAGTAATGATTTCCACTGAGAGGGATAGCTTTGAAGAACCTCGATGGTAGACATGGTTGATGGCACTTGAGCTAAATCCTAAAAAATATTGTAGTGCTGAGCAGCTCGATCATTTGGATTATACGAGGACTTTTGTAGCAGACCTTGAGAGGGTGGTTAGATAGCAGAATCAAGACTAGGTTGCTCTATATGGAGAGGACCAAAGGTAGACAGGATAGAGGAGGAAGGGGTACTTTCATTCTCTTTCCCTGTTGTCGGGGTTTGATAATATTTAGATTTGGTAGCCACATTTATAGGTGTATTCAACATAAACACTTGGAAACCTGTGAAAGCGGAAGATTGAGGCTGGTATACCATTTTGATTTGCTGAGATGGGAAGGCTTCGTTTAAGACAGTCAGGGTCTCTTTTAGCAAGCAACTAACTTCAGATCATCAGGGACAATCCTTAGTGTAATGATCCTCCTCACATATGAGGCAATGCTACTTCGATTTTCTTTGAGAAGAATCATCAATAGGAGAATTGGGAGGGCCTTGTTTCGGAGCATCGGCATTGGCCTTACCTTTGCCCTTATTTTTACCCTTAGAGGTTTTTTCTACTACGGTAGTCTAGACAGCATGAAAATCAGAGGTCTTAACAGGACCAGATGAATTTCTAGAGCAATCATTGGAACCAGTGTTTGAGACAAATTTATGCTTTGAAGAAGATTTTGCGGGGTTTGAGACACAAAACAAATCACTCCATCAACAAGTGGTGCATCCGGAGACTTCGATGCTATCAGATCTGATGATGGTCTTGGAGCATCAGGTAAAATCTCATATAATGTGCCAGATTGCAAGTAGACTAGGTCTAAATACTAGGCACGAGTGATGGCTTTCTCCTCAGTAACACACCCACCCATAGCTATGTCCCTAGCAACTAGGCAGATGAATGATTTTGTGAACCATTTTGTTGGCAATTGATCAACAATTTCAAACTTAATGAGGCGACGCTAACATCTTCATTCGTGGATGTGATCAGAGATATGGTTCACAACTTCTTTCTTAAGGGACATAAGCATATAAGTGCTAGTTTCATAACAAACTGGCAGCTGGAAATGAGTGAGGAAAGCCATAGCGAGAGAGTTGAAGTCACCGTATGTACCTCGAGGCAATTCGATGTACCATTTTGTTGCAGCCCCTACAAGAGTTCTTTGAAAAATTCAGAGACGGATAGAATCATCAATGTATGAATTGGAGGAGCACTAGAGGTGACATGTCATCACGTGGGCTTGTGGATCCTCCTTCACTTTTCCCTCAAATTTGGGGCAATCGGTCAAAACTTTCATTGGGACTGGAGGCCAATAAGGAAAATGAAGGATAGGATCATTGGTGAGCCTCGAAACATCCGATAGTTCCAATGTGGCCAAGAAAGGAAATTGCATGTTAAAAGGCATGTGAGGCCTTTGAGTAAACCCAACTATGGAACCCATCCTTGTTGGTAGGGATTCCGCCCCCACGGTGGAGGATTTTGTCCATATGGAAACTGAGTTTTCCCCATTGAAGGTTACCTTACCCATAGGGAGGATTCAATCCTGGGTAGATTTGATACTGGCTTGCCATCGGTCGCTGATAGGCATATGGATTAAAAGGTTGTTGAACTTGTTGACCTTGGATGTAAGGATTTTGAACCTGTTGACCCTGGATATAAGGATTTTGAACCTGCTACTACAGGGGTTGACCTTGGTCTTGAATAGTTTGACATTTCTAATATGCATATACGACATGCTGCTACAAAGGCTTGCTTTTCTGCTACAAAGGCTGGCTTTGTGGCTGCTACAAATATTAGCTTTGTTGCTGCAAAGGCTGACCTTGTGAGGACGAAGGTTGAGAGGACTGTTGAACGAACTGTGTCTGCAGCTACAAAGGTTGCTGCAAATGTTGAAAAGGTTGGGCTTGAGGTTGTAGTAGTTGTCATTGCTGCTACAATGCTTGCCCTTGCTTTGTGAAGGTTTCTCTTGTTGCTGCAAGGGTAGTTGGGAAGTTCCTGGAGTTATACCTGGAAGGTATTGATAGTTCCCAAATTGAATATGGCCATATCCACTAGGCATAGTGTATTGACCAAGCTAAACATAAGGTCCAATTTGAGGAATGTAAGGCAGAGTAACCAAGGCTTACGAACCATATGGAACATAAGTTAGTTGGAATGGAACTTGAGCCATGTATGGATGCTGGTATTGGATGTTACCTGATCTGGTTGGATCAACAGGGTTAGGAATAGTGCAGTAAAAAGGTTGATTCATTCCAACCATGTGAGCTTGTGATCCACTCACATTGGTTTGGCGTGACATCAGAGGAATATTAGGATCTTTCCCCCTAGGTGGTGGCACAATATTTCCACTCACTAGAGGGGTAGAAGAACTTACTGAGACCTGACCTAAGACTATCTGTTGAACTTGAAGAGATAGTCGAAATGATGAGACAGGTTGAGACAGAATGGTAGGTTGAACTAGAACTGAAGTGACTGTAGTTTGTACAATCAGTCGAGAGGTCATGTTCTAAATGAAGGTACCTGATGTAGGCATAGTACCGGAAGACTATATGGGGTTTTGGTACAACGACAAGGCACTAGAAGTGCCCAAAACCAACTGATCTAGAGAGGTATAACCATGTGGCAATATGGGATCACTAAAGTCAGGATAAGAGAGAGATGAGTCTCTTATGATAAAAGGGAAACCTTCCAGAGGGAACTTGTATCCCTGATCATCACCTACATGAGGAGTGTGAGTAGCAGAAACTTCTGACTGAATCAAAGAAGAGACTGGGACTTCGCCTTTTGACACCATAGAAAAAAACTAGTGAATGAGGAGACAACTCCAGAGGAACACCAAGCTGATCGTACGGAATATAAGGATGCTGAGGAGATATCACAAAAGGGTATGGTGGATAAGCAGCCAATGTTTGTAGACTTTCAAGAGTATGCAGACTCTCGAGAGTCTAGATAGGATTATTAGAGGATTTCGGGCTAGATTCATAAGGTGACCCAGTTTCTGATGGAGGCAGCCGAGATGACAAAGGTTGAATACTCAAAACAATCCCAAGTTCAACTCCTTGATCCTTAAGCAACTATGGAAGTTCAGGGAAAGATTCTTTGGATGGCCTTCTAGATGGAGGAGAGGAAGAGGAATGAGGCAAACTTGATGATTTAGCCACGATGACTTTGTAGCAAACAAAAAGAGAATAGATATTAATTTAAAGGCTTCTTTAAAATCTATTAAGGATATACTCACGATGTCGTCCAGAATAAAACTATCAAGAATGTGATGTGATCGTGGGTAAAAAAAAATTTAAGGCACTGAAACAGACTGCTGCCTTTTCATGTTTTAAGAGTCGAGAACAAGGCAAAGATGACTCTAGTCACTTTTGGTTTGATTGAGCTCAAAAGGAAAAGTGCTCGATGATCTTTTAAATTTAAAAAGTCAAAAAGATCAAAATGATTGCCTAGGATAATCTAGGGGAAATGGATTACCAAGTAACCATGAACTGCAGAATACCTCCTGGTGAATCGAAAAGTACGAGCAGGCAATCTCCCCGAATGTTGTGTTCAGTGTATCACATTTACAATGTGGTAGACTTGTCTTCCTATAGATAAAGGATTGCAAACCTAGTGGGGTCTCCCTTTATATACACGACGGTACAGGAAGCACAATTTTGTAATTTCGTTGTTTAATGCTTAAGCGAATGATAGCTGCTAGGTTTAAAGACACCGGAACACATCTCTATCCTAGACCTCTAAATGTAAGTATTTAGTTTCAAATGTGCCTTAGGTTAATTGAATATATTTTAAGGTTTATCTTGAAATTAAGTCTCAGTTTTTAGGCCTTATCAATGTCACCTGAAAAACTCTTATGTGCCGCTATATGAGACAAAACCCTTTCAATTCAATGAATGCTTACACTAATTGAGAGAGGAGTAAGCGATCGATGCAACAAACAAGCAACTAAAAGTAAGATGACTCTTCACTACTTCGCTTTTAAAAACAAAAGAATGAAAATTCTTTCCACTTCCTACTCTTCCTATCAGATGCACTTCAACTAATCCTTTTAATAGTAAAAGAAATTCATTTGATTTCAAATGCTCATGATGATATAATTCTAGCTTTTGATGATGCTAATTAATGCAACATATCAATTAAACAAACTAGAATGATGTATTTTCTTTAATGGAATGCAAGAATGAATATTTCACATAAACATTTCAATGAAAATTTTCAAACAACCAAACATCAATCATATGCAAAGCACGATGAAAAGAACTCATGTCAAACAAAATATTCAAAGATTCAATTGAAAGAAACCGAGCAACGTAATCTATGCTCAGAAAAGAGACATTCAACAAGAGAAGAGAAAATGAAACTTTTTCACTCGTTCAATTGAAAACAGAGCAACATAGATGCAAGGAATAAAACATGAAATGCATGAAGCAGCAAATCACCAACTTGATTTGATGAACATATAAGCAAATGAATGGACAATGACCCAGATGCCCTAGGAATGCAAACCATCCAAAACTCAAAAATTCAAGTAATGCAATATCAAACCAAACAAGCAAACAAATCAAGCTAACAAAACATTCTAGCTAGGGAGAATAAAGGTAAACAAACCAAGAAACAAAATCTATGAAGACAAGACACACTGGCATTGATTTAAGAGAAACCCTGATTTTAACCGACATGAATCATCACAACTGTATAACTAGCAACAAGCGCCATAAGGGACTATGGCACGACTATTCAAGAGGAACTTGCGTTGGTCGGTGCTACTGTTAGAAAAATAACAGCATTGATCAAGAGATTCAAAGAAAAACAAAATATTTCCACCAATCAATACTAGACTTGTCACTCTAAATTCAAGAATCAAAGTAGTAGATGATGTAAAGTACAGATTACAAAAGAGAAAGGGTGATACGAGAAAAGTCGTCACAAATCATGAAATGAAAATCAATCTAAAAAGAGGGATGACTCCCTAGTATAGTCACCAATTTGTGGAGTAGGAAGATTCTCTCTGTGGATAGAGACAATCCCTCTGGCATGTTATCACCCAGATTGAACCTTAGGCTGAAGGAAGGCAATGACAGGGTAACCACAAACCATACTTAGCCAAGTAGCTAGCCCTATTAGGCCAGAAGAGGGATCTCTCCATAAGGATCTCATCCAAGATTACTGGATCAGGAAAATGATATTAGGCTAGGTATAGTAGCATAAGTTTTGATTTGATTTGAAGGGGTTTTGTTAGATCAGGAGGAGCCAAATAGTTTGGGCAAGGAAATTAGGTCAAAATTGCAGGGTTTCAATGGGGCAAGGTAGGCACAAGGCTAAGAACTCTAGGGTTTGATGGGTGAGGTGATTCAAGACATGTGAGGAGCTAGAAAGAGCATGTGAGCAACATGGATTCTTCCTAAACTAAAGAAAACATATATTGTGAAATATCTACCCAAAACAGAGCATAGAAGTTATGGATTCTACCTTTTAGACTTGTATACATTCACATAAAGAGCATGAAATGATGAAATGGAATCAACAATACATTTTAACATATCAAGACATAAGGAAAATTTAACTGAGCATCATACCACATGGATCCCAAAGAAATAGCTACAACTTTTCATTAATCTCCTGCTAAAACTGATACAAAATGATGTCTACTTCAAAACCTAAGCATCCAATTGAGTCCAACCCATTACAATGAGAAAGAAGAAGAAGTTATAGACATTTTTTCAACCTCCTCCCATCATCAGGGGTTGAATCCCTAAGATAAGGAGCTAATCTAACCAAAACTCAACAAGAAACTGGAATCTAGGCATCTCAACAACTTGCCTCTAAAACTGAGGAAATTGATTCATTTGTCCTCAATATGACTTTTAATCTAATGAATCTACCTTTTAATACTTATTATCCATCATATTTACATGCATAGTCATCATTTACATCAGTAAAACACCATCTATGAGAGGAAACTCAAAATTATAGTCAAGGCACGGTGAAATAGACACTCAACAAAAATTTTGTCATATGCACAGCGCCTAAGCCCTATGCACAACACTTGTTTCAGGTCCATTTTGGAGGCCTTCTTGGTGTCCAAATGGATCTCATGATAACTCATTGGAAGGCTCTTCAAGTCCTATTTCTAGAACATCTTTAATTTCTTCATTTTAAGCTCATTTGACCACTAAAAAACTGATTCTCCGAAGACTGCTTCTGTGTGTCCAAAAAAGGGTAGAAAGATCTTTTTTTGGGTATTGTTTGATATTTTGGTTAACCAATTCTTCTCTAAAATCTTAGAAAATGCTTAGGGTGCATGTGCTCATCATTATGAATCCAAAAAATTTTACCATTCCTCCATTGGATGCCCCTAGGAAAAGCACAACGCCACTGAGCCAAAATTTCTGTGTTAAAAATTGCCAAATTTTTCAAAAGGAAAAAATTCTTCAAACCCTGCTCAAAATTTGTGGAAAAAACCACCATCAAGTGTCTTGGTTAACCAAGGAAGCTTCAACAAGAAACCTAAGCCTATCATCCTCCTTTTTTCCTTCGAGTTCTTGTTTTAGCCTTCTTTTCCTTTGCTTGACCCTTATGTTGCAAATCTTGTTCTAGGTCCTGTAATGGTGAGCCATGTGCCTAATGATTCAATTGTCCCTATTGGCCTATTGGAATAGCTTCTCCAAATGCAAATTGACCCTATCAAGCCAAGTTTCTCTATCCTCCTCAATTTCCTTCTTAATTCTTTGTTTTGTAGTCAAGGTAGTCGATGTTTCTTCCTCTTGCATTGTTGATTTTCCCTTGTCACTTTGCCTCTTTGCTTTGAGAAGTTCTAGCTCCATGAGGACTTGTTTGTCACTTAGCTACTTATTCTCTTGCTCAAGATATGAAATGACATACTTAGCTCTCGCCAAGTTGTCCATCAGTGCTTGGATCTGTGCATCATTTTCCCTTGTGGTTATGTTTTCATTTGTTGCCTCATCTTGGGCCTCCAAGTCAACTGTCTCAATGCCATGATGGATGTGTGGTTGTTCTGGTTCATCATCTTCCATAAAATCAAAATCTCTTTCCTCCTCATCATCAAGGCTTTCCTCCAACACCTTTTCCTTCCCCTTATGTAGCTGTTTCACCTGTCGTGCTTGTAGTGTCGATGAAGAAGGCAAATCCCCTTCCACATTTTATGGAGCAAGCATTTGCCTATGAGCTTATGAAGAAGTTAAAGATGTTCTAGAAATAGGACTTGAAGAGCCTTCCAATGAGTTATCATGAGATCCA
>Ga0068617_1000051_pt1 | contig 12447 bp, 10 predicted proteins | sample InSIn1SAF170_2_FD_77422 | JGI IMG/M metagenome (GOLD analysis project Ga0068617, IMG submission 77422) | Clean room microbial communities from NASA Spacecraft Assembly Facility at Jet Propulsion Laboratory, Pasadena, California, USA -... ...
AAGCGCAAGCCCGACGATGAGTTCGCACGTATCAATCTGTCCTGCTTCGCGATGCCAAGGGAAGGATGCGAAGTCTTCGCCCGAGCCGCATCCGCCCCGGCGAAAAGGACGATCGCCTCGCGCTGTTCGAAGAGAAGCGCCTTTCGGTCCATGATGGCGACCGAATTCGCTGGACCGAGAACGATCATCGGCGGGGCCTGTTCAATGCGGACCAGGCGCGGATCGAGGCTACTGACGGATCCAAGGTGACGGTTGTGACGTCATCCGGACTGCGCCATGAACTTGAGCGCGGGGACCCGATGCTGAGGCGGCTCGACCTCGCCTACGCGCTCAATGCCCATATGGCACAGGGGCTCACCTCCGATCGCGGGATTGCGGTGATGGACAGCCGCGAACGCAACCTTGCCAACCAGCAGACATTCCTCGTCACCGTGACACGCCTGCGCGATCATCTGACCCTTGTCGTCGACAGTGCGGACAAGCTCGGGAAGGCTGTAGCCCACAATACCGGCGAAAAGACTTCGGCGCTGGAAGTGACCGAGCGGCTCCGCGAGGCAGCCGCGAAGGGTCTGGCCGCCGGCGCCTCGAACAAGGAAGATCATTCGAAGAAGCCCCCCGAACTGACCAAGGAGCGGACCAAACCCTTCGAAATCGGCATTTGAATGCGGCTTTATCTCAAACCGAACGTCCGAACCAAATGACCCGGCCGACGACATGGATCGTCGAGCGATCAACGTCGGTCCAGGTCGGATACGCTGCATTGTCGCTCGAGATGGTGATCTGCCGCCCACCCGGCTGGATGGTCACGCGCTTCACCACGAGCGCGTCGTCGGCGCGCAGCACATAGATGCCATCGCGCAGGCGCGAGCCCTGATCGGACGCGTCGACTAGAACTTCGTCGCCATCCCGCAGTGTCGGCTCCATCGACTCCCCATGGACATGGATGATCGACAGGCTCGCGCTCTTGGCCCGGGTCAGCTTGCCCAGCCACCGCTCGTCAAAGCCGAACCGGGTATGCGCCGTCTCGCTTTCCGCGATCGCGCCGAAACCAGCCGAAGCATCGACGTTAAGGATCGGTACTTCGACCAGCCCATCGCGCACGGGAAGCGCTGGCCCGCCAAGCACCTGCTCGTCGACACCGAAGAAGCGGGCAAGAATGCGCCGGTCTTCGTCATCCAGCTTGCGCGGTGAGCCGCGTTTGATGAACTGTTGGATGTACGCGGGGTTACGATTGAGCAGCCGCGAAATTGCAGAATAGCCCACGTTCCTCTGCCGGATCAGGCGATCCAGCTCTTCTCTGACATTCTCCATCGGCGGCGCCTTTCAAGGGGCGGTCCAGGCAATGTGTAGGAATTCATCCTAGACTCGATGGAGTCTTCCTAATAAGAACAAAAAGAGAACACAAGCGAAACCTGATTCGAGGTAAGCCATGAAACTGTTGGACCGCATCGAGCGCCACCTGAAGGAGACCCACATGTCCGCCACCCGCTTCGGTCGGCGCGCCGTAGGCGATCCGCGTTTCGTGTTGGACCTGCGGATGGGGCGGCGGCCACGGCGGCGGACGCTGGAAAAGGTCGAGCGCTATCTCCTGGATGTTTCACCTGATTAGACACCCACTTTAGGTCGACAGACAACGCCATGCTCAGCTTACCTTGAAGATGTCGACCTTTGTTTCGAGGCACCTCCGCAATGTAAGGTCATTCGCACCGACCTCGAACCAGCTTCCGGGCTTCTGATAAAAATCTAACCCTCGACCGATCTTAATGTGCCAACCATTGTCGATTCTAATTTCTCGATCGTGAAGGTTGGGATTCAACGAGACGTTCAAGACAACATCAGCCTCGACGAGGCTTTGCTTCAAATCGTCCAACTTTTCGGAGACATCTGCGAGCTGTGTCCTGTCGTCATAGCTGCTGACCAAATTGATGGTCCGAACGGATCCAGATTTGAGGCAAGTCTCACAAAACCGAACGAAATTCTGAATTTGATGAGGCATTCGCACATAGGGATCTTCGATGGTCACTTCCTTGGCGCCTCGCAGATACAACCCCATGATGGTTTCGTAACTGTGGCCCGTATCGCCGTAGAGGATTGTGAAATGCTGTTCTTTGGGCGCGGGCTCTAAACCCTCGGGTTCGGAAATACCGCCATTGCTTGCAGCTGTTACCGAAATCGACGTCGGAGAGGTGCGTTCAAGATCGTCTCGTACCGCAACATTTGCTTCGGCATTCGCAGTGTTGCCGTGCCGAAGGCTTCGTCGCGCAGGCTGCTGAGTGGCCAGCGCATTCTTCGACTCTGGACAGAAGACGGTAATCTCATCTCCGCTCGCAGCGAAGTAGGACAGATTGATACGTGCGAACTCATCGTCGGGCTTGCGCTTGTTCATCTGCTCCTTGACGCGGCGCCGACATTCAGTTGCGTAAGAGACGTATTCCTCGAACTCTTGGTCATTAGCGATCCCATCCGGATGTAAAATCTTCAGGAAGGCAGCGACTGTCTTTTTGATCCCTTTTTCATCACGTCCTTCGATGTCTTTGCCCAAGCGAATTTGCCGGCTCACCTCTTCATAGCGGTTGGTGTGCTTGAACTGGTAATGGAATGCCTCAGCCAGGTAATCCGTGATGAAGCCGTAGCGGTTCGTCAAAAACTCGCTGCTGTTTTTCGGCATTTCCCAGCCGGGAATGTAGGCGGCGAAACGATCCATCACCGCTAGGTCGAGCTCGGGCGGCAAGGGTTGGAACAGGTCATATTCCGTCGAGTTGACGACTTGATCGACGGACAAGTCGATGTTGCCTACGAAGCTAAGACTTGCGTCCGCGATCACCTCCGCTCCCCGTGAGAAGCGGCCATTGGCCATGAAATCTTTCATGATCTGAATGGTATCGGGATCACGGACCTTGATCCCACCCACCTCGTCAAAGGCAACGGTGTCCCAATAGCCAACCAATCCTACCTTACGGCGGGCATTGTTGTAGAACAACGTGGCTTTGGTCGCCTGCCCCCCGGATATCAGTGTCGCATAAGGCGAAAATTCGCTAAAAAAGTAGGATTTCCCCGTGCCGCGGGGGCCAAGCTCGATGTAGTTGTAGTTGGGCTCAACAAGTGGAGCCAGCCGCGCAACGTAGTGCAACTTCACTCGCTTTGAGAGCTTGGAAGGCTCCAAACCTACCGAGCGCATTATCGCATCGAGCCACTCGTCACGCGTGAAGGCTCGCCTACCTTCAGCATATTGCTCAAAATCAAACCGAGAGAGCTGAATGGGACGCAGATCCTCGATGTAGAAGGCGTAATCATCCTCATCGATCTCGTTGTGCGCTAGTGTCACCTCCGCCCAAATTCCGCCCTCCAAGAGCCGGTCATTGTCGCGATAGAACTTCTCGCCAACGGCAATGCGCTGGGAGTTGAAGTTTTCCAGCGAGGCCCAGTGGCGCTTTTCTTTTTCGACGAAGCGCACATGCACTTTGTCGATAAATCTGTGCTTGCCCTTGGTTGCCACTCTGGACTGGGCGGCATTTGCTTCGTCAGGCCGAACGTAATTATCTTGAAGCGTAGCAAGTACGGCTTCCATGCCGGCATCAATCTCAGCTTGATCGTCGCTGGCGCAAAAACGTGCGAGGAGGAACTCCAGCACGAAAGTGGGAACGTTCGTTCCCTTCTTGATCCGGTGCAGCAGGTCTTTGCGAACAACCTTACCGTCGAAAGCTGCGATCATCTGCCGGTCGAGTTCATCCTGCCCGCTCATACCGTGTAGTCCGTTTCGAGTGCGAGAACGCTGAAGCTCGCGAGTGTGGTGGGATTGAGCGCTTTGACCGAGAACTTTCCTTCAAAGTCCGGGTCCATGCGCAGCGCGATTTGCTTGTTTTGACCGGGCATCAGCGTGAGAGTGCGTGTCGCGGGATTCACGTCGCCTCCAGGGCGTGGCTCGCCGACGACATTACCTTTTGCATCCTGCGCTTCGATCAGCACCTCGACGCTCACGCCTTGTGAGAACATGTCATCTGATAGCATCCGTATATCGATGACCGGGACACGCGTTGTGATCCGCTTCGCGCCATTCTTGTAATTGAGTTCGACCGTCACCTTACCGCCAGCTGCATGATCTTCACTGTCAAGCCGCGCTACCAAGACCGGAACAACGGCTTCGGCAAGCGAGGCACCGCCATGAAAATAGAGGTGGCCCGCGCGATATGGCGCCATACTGCGCGGCAGTGCGGCCTGTGAAAAATCGCCATGAATACCGAGCTTCTCGGCCCCAATCACAGCATTGTGAGCATCGGGGCTTCCGTCACCCAACATGATGCGGTCATGCGCAACGACAGGCCAATTTCCTTGTGGTTTGATGCACACATCTCCTGCCTCAGCCTGAGCATTGAGGAAGAAACCATGATCGGTCACGATCGCAGCCTCCTTGAAGCCCAAGCCGCGAAGCTTATGTAGCGCGACACGGATCATCTTGAGTGTGCCGGGGATGAGGCCCAGCGTAGTCTCTGGGTTGTTTTCCAACTGACTGTCGATCTCGGTGGATCGAAGGACGAGCAGGTCGACCGTCTCGGTAATCTTCGGCTTACCGCGCACGAAATCGTTTAGCGGCATTTCGTGGAAACGGTCGCCAAACCGTGTTCTCAGCGCGTCCATGCGCTGGCTTACATTAGCCACCCGCACACCGCCCAGCTTCGGTACCAGAGCATCCGCTTCGAACGACAGGGACAAGTTGTTCCGCGCACCGGGCAACAGGCTTGCCATCCCCACCAATGTGATCGTGGGCAGCTGTGCGTAGGCTGCTTGGAGCTCAACCGGCCCATCCTCGGCCAGCATTTTCTCAAGTGCGACGCCTAGCTCATATCGCAGTGCATCGACCATTAGGTAGGCAACGCGACGACCGTTTTCCTTTAGGCGATCCGCTAACAGGCGATCAAAGACGTCGGCATTGGCCAATCTACCCTCGGGCGGCCATCCAGTCGCTTCGAGGTGCTTGGTGAAAACCGTCTGAACCTTTTCCGCGAGCCGACGATAACGGGCACGGGCCTGGTCAATGACCGATTGCATCATGCCATGCGGATCTAGAAAGTCGCCAACTGCCTGTTCAAATTCACGCTGTAGGCGATCAGCTTCGCGCAGGCTTCCCAAATAGAAATCCAATAGCGCGGCTAGCGATCGTGCATGATCAGGCAGCTGACGCTCGTAGTCTTCACATGCTTCAACAAGGCTGAGACCAGCGCGGATAAGCTCCCACTGTGCTAGGCTTTCTCCTTTGCCCAGCCAGACGGAGTTCTTATTGCGCCCTAACATCCGGCGCGTGGCATCAGTGTCGTTTGAAGTGATCCCCGTGATTGCGACCTCAAGGAATGTCCTTTCCTCGAACGGGAACGTATCGCGCTCTCCTAAGTCTGCGATTGCGCTGCATTGCCCCGGGAGATCGAGTTCAAGTTCGATCGCCTCGGCGCGTTCGATATAGGCGCTTCGCGTGCTGGCGTTGCCCCGCAAGCGGTCGCAGACATCCTCAACGATAGGCTTCGCCTCGACCGGTGCATGAGGAACATCTATGAGGGTGTCCGGCAGCGCCCCAGGCAGATCGAACACAAATTCGCTGAACAGCACAAACCGCCAAAGTTCGTCGGCCACCGCACTCCAGGACTTCCCCCTGGTCTTGAGAGCTAGACCGAGAGTCGCGCGAACGAACTCCCGAGCTTCATCAACCCAGCCATCCTGAACTTTCAATGCTTCGGCTTGGTGCGCACTCGGGGCCAATAGAGCAGCCAGTATTTCTCGACCGGATTCCACTTGCAGCGCAGACCGTAATTGTGGCCAGTTAGCTCCGCCGCCGATTGCATCGATCACCGAGAAAGCTGGCCCAGACTCTGTGCTAGCGAACACGCGGCGAACTTCGGTTGCGTGATCGGGCTTTGCGCGTAGGCACAAGCTCAGATAATCGTCGCCGTCATCCCGCGGGAACATGTCGCCACCGGCGGTGTAAATCGAAAATGGATCGGTTTGCCGCTCCTCGTCAGTCTCAGGCCCGCGCTTGGGCACATAAATTAAAACGGCATCCAGATCGCTCTTTGGTCGGCCTACCTCGCGCAGTGCTCCAATAGCCGCCAATCGACTCTCGATGCTGCTCTCGGAGGAATCGACAACTCGGACTCGTTTATCCTCCAAACCGGCACAAACCGACTGGTATCGCTTCTCAGGGTCGTAGACGACCATACATCCAGCATCGAGCAAGCGAGGGCGCAAAATCGTATCGCGGATGAAGGCGGTGATGCTCATGCGGCACCACCCTTCTTGCGGCCGCGAGCTTTTGGCGCCTTAGGGTCGGCTTCGATGTACAGCTGCTCGAGGTCGTGCGCGATGGCTAATGACTTGTCGGTCTTGCACTTTTCACGAACCCGGTCGGGCCAATAGGCCATCGCCAGGTGAGCCCAATCGTATTCGCCCTTTTCCAGTTTGGTCCAGGTGTCCTTCAAAATTTTCTGCCAGGGCTTGTAGCGAAACAGCTTCCAGAGCGGGGCGGCGGTAATTTGGACGCCGTCGTCATGGTTCGGGCGATAGGTCGGCGCTATTTGCAGCAGAGTGTCGCGTAGCTCGATGAGCTCCAGCTCAAGCGCATGGAGCGCCTCAAGTGACTTTTCGTCGTCGCGTGAGCGGGTGGCGCCCTTGCCTCGGAGCGTGGTGGCATCGAGACTAACCTGCTTCAGTCTCGGCTCAACGAAGTCGTTGACTGCGCTGTAGAGCGTCTGGTTGGTCAGGCTGGGGTAGTAAAGCCACAGCGTGTAGCTGCCTGAGGTGGTCGAGAGCGGCCAGTAGATCGGCGCCTTGCGACGGCTCTTGCTGTACTGCTTCAGATGCAGGGGGAAGAAGTCGCGCTGCAGCCAGCGGCGCACGTCGCCGGGGACCTCGGCCTCGACGCGGGCAAGAACTTCTTCGATTAGCCGGGGCAGGTCATGAGGGTGGCCCTGATCGTCAACCAGGATGCCGGCATGGTCATAGAATGGCGCGGCTCCGTCGGGCAGCATGCCGGGGCTCTTTGCTGGAAGAGGATCGAACGGGGCAGGCTGAGGCGGAGCATCGCGCTCACCTGTCGCAAGGCGCCAATCGAAGCGACCGAACGCAACGCCGACAGCCCAAGTGAGCAGACCTTCCGTCTGGTCAACCGTCTCGGCTGAATCGTCGTCTTCGCCGTCGTCCGCATCCTCAGCTCTTTGACTATCATCCCCGTCTGAGACATCAGAAAACCCGAGTGCTTCAGCACGGTCGACGTCACTGAACCCGTAGAGGTCGAATGCGATGTGGTCGATGTCGGCCTGTATTTCGTTTAGCTCAAGTTCCAGTGCGGAAGGATTATATTCGCCGAGGCGCGATATCAATTCGACTGGCAAAACGAATGCCAACGAAGTTTCATTTGTTTCATCTAGTCTGCGCTTCAGAGACCAGGATTGAACACTCAGCTCGGAAAGACGCTGTGCATCCGCTTCGCCAATCTGCGGAATAGGTGTTCTTAAGATCACCCCGGCTTCATAAGAGCCTACGGCGATTTGAAGGCTGACGAGAAGGGAATATGCAGAGCTATTCGCGATGGCCATTGCAGTAAGCGTCTGAACGTCATCGTCATCGCGCAAAAATACCGTCGGCCCCTTATCTGAAAAAATACAACCCTCAGGAAGAGCCCGAAAAGAAAGCCCCTTCGCGGATCGCCGTGACCAGGTAAATCCGGGACGGAAGAAATATGACTTGATCGTATCTGGTAGCATCCAAATGTTAGATTTGGTCTTTCCTGATTTGGGATTGAGGATCGCGAGCATCTGGCCTTGACCATTGCCCCAGCGCACCAATAGATGGATGGAACCGTAAAATTTTGAGTATGCGCCACCCTTAGAGAAGAATTTCCAATTCAAATCGCGTGAGCAATCAATTTCCCATACAAGCCTAACAAACCTGAAGTCGTCAGCCGTAGCTAGCCCCTGCCTCGCCACCAAGCCTTCTTCAGAAGCCGTTCTAAAGATTCGAAATGAATCGCGTACGGCACTGCTTACCCAATAAGCAAATGGTGCCCCGGGGATCTTGTCGAATTCCGATGGCACAATCGTCGAAGCACACGTCGTTCTCCCACCATTCCTGATGTCGAAGCAAACCTTGGAAAGTGCAGCGCCTTTCTCAGCTTCACCCAACAGTCTCAAAAAGATCGTCATACTTGCTTCTCCAGGGTATAGGCCGCAGCCTCCACCCACGCGTCGTCCATTACTCCTAATCCTAAGTCGGCAACTACTTCAGGCTGTGCAATGCCGAGTAATATTTCTTCGCGCCATTTCTGAAAGCTCGATAAGAAGAAGCAGGTTCGTGAGGTGATGGCTCCGAGCCTGGCTTCGACCCGCATAAGCTCCAAGCCGCGCTCGACGAAAATAGCCAGCAGATCGTTCTTACTGTTTGGATAGGCTTCATTCATTGCTGCCTTAGTCCCGGTCGCCAAGGCGCCAAAGGGCGGGTTCATGACTACCACATCGAACACCTCGCGACAGTGGTCGATCATCCGCAGTCCTTGCAACGCGTCGTCGGCAAACAATCGCCCCTGGTAGGTAGATCGCGCCGCGCGGGCAAAGTCCGTCAGTGCTTCTCGCAGCCGCCCTTCGGCCGTCTGCCACTGGGCCATGTCTTGGGCGCGGAACAAGCCCCCGTGCTCACCGAAAACCTCTCGGATCAGCGCGGGTAGCTCCTTCTCGACCTGCAGCAACACCCCCAGTTCGGGCAAACCTTTGAGCATGAATAGCGTTTGTTCGAATAGCTCAGCATCGAGAGGATCGAGTTCATCCATAAACCGCTTGCGCAAGTCCACTTCAGCCGGTGGTGCGACAGCGGCTACTACTTGGCCCTGGCCAACTTGCGGTCGATCCTTGGCCTTCACGCCAGCCTCATGCCAGGCCCGCTGCGCTCGTAGCCACAGTGCGAGTGACGCAATCTGCGCCGCACGCGGATCGATATCGACGCCGTAGATGTTGTGCTCAATGATCAGCCTCGGCACGTCGCGCAGAAAGGCATCGTGGTCAGCGTAAGTGTCGGCGAGCGGTTTCAGATCAGGACTGCCGCCGGTTTCCCGATCCAGCGCACCTGCGCCATGGGCCTGTTCCCAGTCCCAAGCCTCCCGATAAATCTCCTGAAACAGGTCGAAGGCATAAAGCCCGAAATGCATCGAACCGCAGGCGGGATCGAGCAGCTTGATCGTGCGTGGGTCACGCAGGCACATAGCCGCCTCTGGCTGCTCATCCGGCTTGACGAGAAGGTATTGGCAGCGGTTTCGCAGTGCGGTTTTGCCGCCTGTCCAGTTGAACCAGAGCCTGCCCAGCGTGTTGTCTACCAAGAATTCCACCACATAGCGGGGCGTGAAAAACTGGTTGCGGACGGCCAGCTCGCGACTGTTGCGTGGCGCCTGAGATGCATCGCGCATCGCTTTGCGCTCTTCCTTGGAATTAAAGTACTGGTAGATCCAGCCGATCGTCTCATCCTCGGCCCAAAGCGGATCAATCTCGCCGTGATTTATCTGGCTCAACACCTGCATAAGCGCTGCCTCCCGCGGGAATAGGCGCCCTTGAGGGGAGTATCGATCAAACAGCCCACGCAGATCCTGAGACAGTTCGTCGAAAACGCTTTGCAGATAGACCCGGTATGCCTCGCCGGTTTCGCCTAGGCCTGAGCCTGCTAGCCTCACATAAAGTTGGAAGCCCTTTGCCTGATAGCCCTTGCCAACGGATTCAATCAGCAGGCCGCGTGCTTCAGCCATCCGAAGCGCAGCCAGCCGATTGAGCACCGTGAACGCTTGCTCACGCACAATGCGATCCAGGCCGGACCGCGCATCAGTACCTGGACTGGCGCAATAGTGAGCCAGGGTATCACGCATGATTCGCGCGGTTTCGCGCTGTGTGTCGTTGATATGCGGCAGGTTTTCGATTGGCGTGACATCGCCGGAAACCGGGTCCATCCCAAGATCATTCTGGAGTTGGCGGGTGAATTCTTCTTCCAGAATGCGGCGCGTATCGGTCACAAAGCGCTGCAGTCGGTTGCGGGTTGCCTGATCGAACGCCATCGTTAGGCATCCCCGTCCATGCTGATCGAGACATCGATGTCGTCGTAGAGCGCGAGCTGCGTCTTTAGATCAGTTAGCGTGCGGATTAGCGCATCCAGTTGAGCAGCTGAGCCGACCTTTTTTGGAACCGAAATCGAGCGGGAAAGGGTTTTTGGCGCTGGTGTGTCGCCTTTGCCGGCCTGTTCCTCCAATTCTTGAAGGCGACGCTCTTGGTCCTGACGCACAATGGACCGCTTCAACTCTTCAATGGTGGTGCTGATATCGTAATCTCGCGCGAGCAGCTTTCGCAGCCCCGCCAAGTCGTCTGTAACGGTTAGCCCCAGGGCCTCCAATTGGGCGATCGTGTTGCCACGTTCCTCCTGGGTCAACCCCGCCCATTCGGGCAAGCGCTGCAGATCCGTAAGCGTCCGCCGTGGGCCGTGTTGCGGCATTTGACCTTGGCGCTGATGGACCTCGGCTAAGGAGTCTCTTTCTGGACTCCAGAAGGAGGCCAAGTGAAGGATCGGGTGGAGATCATCGCGCGCACCGAGCGGCGCAGAAAGTTTTCGGATGCCGAGAAGGCGGCGATCCTCGCCGAGGCGGATGCAGATGGCGTATCGGTCCGTCAGGTCGCTGAGCGTCATCAGATTGCCGAGAGCCTGATCTACAACTGGCGGTCGGCGCGCCGTCAGGCAGCGGCCATCGCCAGTGAGGCGCTCGAGTTCATTCCCTATGGCGCGATTATAACGACGGAGCCTGTGGCTGCGCCGGCGGTGCCGGAGCCCCAGAAGGCGCCGCGAGGTGTTTCGTCGCCGATGCCGTCAGTGCCGGAAGAACTGATCCGTCCGCATCCCGGTGCCCGCCCCGGCGCAATAGACATAGACCTGCCCAGCGGCGTTCGCCTGTCGGTGGACAGCTACGTGAACGAGAAGGCGCTGGCCCGCGTGCTGCGCGCATTCCGGGATGTCTCGTGATTTCGCTGGCTCCCGGAACGAAGGTCTACTTGGCAAGCAAGCCGGTCAGCATGCGGCTCGGCTTCGATGGGCTGGCGGCGTTGGTCCGCCCGCTGTTCACGGTCGAGCCCTACGGCGGGCATGTCTTCCTTTTCCGCAGCAAGAGCGGCAATTACCTGAAGGCTCTGCACTGGGATGGGAGCGGGCTTTGTCTGTTCGCCAAGCGCCTGGAACGCAGCCGTTTCATCTGGCCGCCGCTCATCGAGGGCGGCGTCGTGCTGACCCCGGCGCAGTTCGCGTTGCTGATCGAAGCCATGGATTGGCGGCGCACCGTAGCCCCCGATCCGCCCCGTCTGCCGGTGCAGGTTTGACGCGACAATCGCCGCATTTCCGGGCTTTCTGCTTGGGTAGAAGGGCGGATTCTGCTATCGGGAAGCGTGTCTCCCATCGATCTCGAACTCCCTACCGATCCTGCAGAACTGCGCGCTTTTGCCGAGGCGATGCGCGCACGTCTGGCGGCTTCGGAGCAGGCGCTGGAGGCCGAACGGGCGGCCCATGACGAGACCCGAGGGAAGCTCGAGAACGCCCAGAACTCGATCAAGCTGACGGCGCTGCAGATCGAGAAGTTCAAGGTCCAACTGGCCCGCCTCCGGCGCATGAAGTTTGGCCAGTCCTCGGAGCGACTTGCGCTCCAAGCCGATCAACTCGAACTGACGCTGGAGGATCTCGAGGCCGAGCATGCCCATGCCGAGTGTGTGATCGAGGGGCATGCGCCCGAAGATTCTCCGACCAAGGCTGCCCCTCGCAAGCCTCGCCGTGCACCATTGCCCGACCATCTTCCTCGCGATGAGGTTATGCACGCAGCGCCGGATGCCGACGGCTGTTCCGCCTGTGGGGGCTCGATGGGCAAGCTCGGCGAGGACGTGACCGAAGTGCTGGAATATGTCCCCGGCCGCTTCCGCATCGTCCGTCACGTTCGACCCAAGCTTTCCTGCAACCGCTGCGATGCGATCAGTCAGGCACCGGCGCCGGCGCTCCCCGTGCCGCGTGGCCGCGCTGGTCCTGGCCTGCTCGCCCACGTTATCGTTTCCAAGTTTGCCGATCATCTGCCGCTGTACCGCCAGTCACAGATCTACGCTCGCGAGGGCGTGGAGATCAGCCGCTCGACAATGGCGGACTGGCTCGGCCAGGCAAGCTGGTTGCTGCAACCGCTGGTCGATCGGATCGCCGATCACGTCATGGCCAGCGTGAAGCTCCATGCCGATGACACACCCGTCCCGGTGCTGGCGCCGGGGACCGGCAAGACAGCGACCGGCAGACTATGGGTCTACCTTCGCGATAACCGACGATGGAGCCACTTGGATAAGCCGGCCGCGCTGTTCCGCTACAGCCCCGATCGCAAGGGCGAACGACCGCGCGAGCATCTCAAGACGTTTGCGGGCT
>Ga0068617_1000057_pt1 | contig 12010 bp, 8 predicted proteins | sample InSIn1SAF170_2_FD_77422 | JGI IMG/M metagenome (GOLD analysis project Ga0068617, IMG submission 77422) | Clean room microbial communities from NASA Spacecraft Assembly Facility at Jet Propulsion Laboratory, Pasadena, California, USA -... ...
CCGTGGTGTTGCCGATAAAATGAATAAAGGCGTTACCTACCTCATGCGTAAAAACAAGATTGATGTGATAATGGGATATGGTAAAATTACGGGCAGAGGCAAATTGGAAGTAACTGCAAACGACGGCAGCAAGCAAACAGTAGAAGCAAAACATATCGTTATTGCTACTGGTGGCCGCAGCCGTGAATTACCTAATCTTAAACAAGACGGCAAAAAAGTAATTGGTTATCGCGAAGCGATGGTATTGCCACAGCAACCCAAAAGCATGATTGTAGTGGGCAGCGGCGCCATAGGCGTTGAGTTTGCCTATGTGTACAACAGCATGGGCACTAAAGTAACCATCGTTGAGTTTATGCCACGCGTTGTGCCGGTAGAAGATGAGGAAATCTCCAAAGAACTGGAAAAGCAATTTAAAAAGCAAGGCATTGAAATTATGACCAATGCTACGGTTGAATCGGTGGATACCTCCGGTAATGGTGTAAAAGCACAGGTGAAGAAACAAGATGGCAGCACCGTTACACTAGAAGCCGACATCGTGTTAAGCGCTGTTGGTGTGGTTGCTAATGTGGAAAATATTGGCTTGGAAACTGTAGGCATCACCGTGGATAGAGGCAGAGTAGTGGTAGATAAATACCAGCAAACCAATGTGCCAGGCTTTTATGCCATTGGCGATTGTACGCCGCACCAGGCATTAGCCCATAAAGCTACAAGAGAGGGGATAAATGTAGCTGAATACATTGGTTATATGGAGAAGAAAAACCCGCATCAGCCGGATGTAATGGATTATTCCAACATTCCAGGCTGTACCTATTGCACACCGGAAATTGCCTCTGTTGGTTTAACAGAAACAGCAGCAAAAGAAGCCGGCTATGATATTAAGGTAGGCAAGTTTCCTTTCTCTGCTTCTGGTAAAGCTACTGCTGCCGGTGCTACCGAAGGCTTTGTAAAAGTAATTTATGATGCGAAGTATGGTGAATTCCTCGGCGCACACATGATTGGTAACAACGTTACCGAAATGATTGCCGAAGTAGCCGTTGCCCGTAAGCTGGAAACCACCGCACACGAAATACTTACTGCAGTGCACCCGCACCCAACCATGAGCGAAGCAGTAAAAGAAGCTACTGCTGTGGCGTATGGCGAGGCTACCGATATTTAAAGTTGAAGATCAATAAATGAGGCGCAGCAAGAATATGATTTGGTATTCTTGCTGCGCCTCATTTATTCCTATTAATAACTCAGAGCGAACTGTTTAACATTTGTAGTATGACAACATTAGAAAGAATTAGAGAAACGCTTGTCCAATTAAAGCCTGAATTAGCAGACAGATATGGAGTTGGTTCCATTGGGTTGTCTGGTTCTGTGGTGCGGAACGATTTTACACCTACCAGCAATATTGATATTGTTGTTGATTTTAACTGCCCCATCGGGATTGAATTTGTCCATTTGGATGATTATCTGGAAGAAAAACTAAACAAGCGGGTTGATTTAGTCTCCCGCAACGCAATCAAGCCAAAATATTTTGCTGTTATTGAACCCCAAATTCAATATGTCTGAACGTCATCCCAAACTGCTTATAGCAGGTATCATAGAATGTGGCGAAAAGATTTTTGATTATACCACGGGCATGTCTTACGATGAATTTATTAAAAGTAATCTCGTAATTGATGCTGTTATCAGCAATTTTTTAAATTATTGGAGAAGCTTCTAAACAGTTACTCCACGAAATAAAAGAAAAGTATCCTGACATTGATTGGCAAGGTATCAATGGTTTTGAAACCGTATTGCGCATGACTATTTTGGTATTGAATACAGAATTATTTGGCTCGTAAAAGAAGTTTTTCTGCCAGACTTGATAACTAAACTGTCCGAAATTCAATCATAGCCGATATATATATTTACGAAGTATGATCACTTATAATATACCACTTGCCATTCACCTTTCTAAACAGTAAATCAAAATGCCCGCTCACGTTTCCACTCCTTCTTTCTAAGATAAATTTTCCTACCACAAAATAGTATTCCGGCGAAAGCGGTTTTAATTCTTTTAATTCAAAAGTGAGCTTACCCATAGCTGCTTTATCAGGATAGCCTCTTTTGTAATGTGTAAGTGTACTGTCCCATCCATACGTAATGCCATTGTGACCAATGAACATAATGGAATCACTCTTCAGGTAAGATTGCATAAAAGCGTCAATATCACCATTGCTCCAGTCTGCCGCCTGTTTGTCCATTACGGTACGTATAGCTTGTTCGTCGGCAGATTGCGCTTTGCATATTACACAAAAGCAAATCAGAAAAACAGTAAATAAGCATTTCATAGTTTTCGTTTAAACAAAAATAAAACTTTGCGTCTTAGTACCCTTGTCTGCCACAGGCAGGTTCGCGGCTCAATTCTTTGACTTTCAAACAAGTTACTCCCATTAAACCAATTTAAACAATCCATTTTATTCATTTATCTTATGTTCGCAGTTGATAAAATTACAAAGGAAAAGTGCGCTTAAAATCATTAGAGATTAAAGGATTTAAAAGTTTTGCCGATAAAACGGTGGTTCATTTTGATGAAGGGATTACCGGTATCATTGGACCAAACGGTTGCGGCAAAAGCAATATTATTGATAGTATCCGGTGGGTAATTGGCGAACAAAAAATATCGGCTTTGCGCAGCGAAAACCTCGAAGCGCTGGTATTCAACGGCAGCCGTACCCGTAGCGCCAGCGGGCTCGCCGAAGTAAGTCTCACCTTTGAAAATACAAGAAATTTATTACCTACTGAGTTCAGTACCGTAACAATTACCCGCCGTTTTTTTAAGAATGGGGATAGCGAATATCGCCTCAACGATGTTTCGTGTCGCCTTAAGGATATTCATAATCTCTTTATGGATACCGGCGTGAGCACTGACAGTTATGCCATTATTGAACTGGGAATGGTGGATGATATAATTAAAGATAAAGAAAGTAGCCGCCGTCGCATGTTGGAGCAGGCAGCAGGTATTACCATTTATAAAACCCGTAAAAAGGAAGCCAAAGCCAAGCTGGAAGCCACCGAGCAGGACATAGCCCGCATTGAAGATTTGCTGTTTGAAATCAACAACCAGTTGAAGACATTGGAAAGTCAGGCAAAAAAAGCAGAGAAATATTATGAGATAAAAAAGGATTATAAAGAAGTTTCCATTGAATATGCCAAGGCGGCTTTGGAAGGTTTTAATGAAACTTATAAAGATTTGCAGGAGCGGGGTGAGGCAGAAGCCGCCAAACGCATTCAGGTAGAAGAGGAGATTGAAGCGGAAGAAGCAGAAATAGAAAAGGACAAAGCGGGTTTTAGTGAAAAAGAAACACAGTTGCAACAGCAGCAGCAAGCCTACAATTTGCTGGTGCAACAGGTTCGTACAAAGGAGAATGAGAAGAATTTGGCTGTGCAAAAGCTGCAATATCTCCGCGAAAAACAAGCTTCTATAAAAGACTTTTTGGAAAAAGCAGAAGGACAACTAAAAGGACTCAACAACTCCATTGAAGTTACCCAACTTCAAACTGCAGACGAGGAAGAGAAATTAGACGAACTGCAGGCAAGAGTGCAACTGGCAAAAAGCACCATTGAAGACAAGCGTACTGTTGTAGATGAAAAAAGAAAGAGCTTAAATATACTCCGCAACGAGCACCAGCAATTGCAGCGTAGCCAATTTGACGCGGAAAAGAAAGTAGCGGTTGCTGATACGTCCATTCAAAATCTGCAGCGGCAGCATTTACAGTTAAGTGATGAGCAGCAACAGCGCACCCGCCAGATAGTCCAATTAGGCGAAGAACTTGAAGAAAAAGAAGCCGTGCTGCAAGACAAGCGCGATTTGCTGCGGGAACTGCAGGAGCACCACGAGCGGACCAAAACGCAGATATTGCAAGCGCAGGCAGAGCTTGAAAAGCTGCGCAATCAACTTGCAGAGGAAAGCCGCAAATTAGATGCAAAGCGAAATGAGCATGCGTTGCTTAAAAGCCTGATAGACTCGATGGAAGGCTACCCGGAGAGTGTAAAATTTTTACATAAAAACAAAAGCTGGAATCATACTTCGCCCATTTTATCCGACATTATATACGTAGCAGAGGAATACCGCACGGCGGTAGAAAATGTACTGGAGCCATACCTCAACTATTATGTGGTGAACAACTGGGAGGAAGGCTTGCAGGCTATTCATCTGCTTGACCATAATAAAAAAGGTAAAGCCAACTTCTTTATGCTGGAGAAATTGGATGAGGTGCATGTGGAACCGCATCAACCTGCGGGCACCTTGAAAGCATTGGATGTGATTGAAGTGGATGACCGCTATGCTAAACTTGCCGAATATTTATTAGCGAATGTATTTATAGCAGACAACGAAGAAGTGATTGCCAGCAGTAATGGTGCCGTGGTGCTGGAGAAAAATGGTAAATATGTAAAAGGTAAATACACCCTTTCCGGCGGAAGCGTGGGTTTGTTTGAAGGAAAGAAAATAGGTCGCGCAAAAAATTTAGAAAAGCTGCACGATGAAATAGTATTACAGGATGCAGTGGTAAATGCTTTGCGGACAGAAATCAAGGATTTGCAAAGCCAGGTGCTCCTTTATAATGACCAACTAAAAGAAGGTGCCATCAGGCAGACCCAAAATGAAATTAACCAGCTTATCAATGCCGTTTTTGCAACAAAAAACAAAATAGAAAACCTGCAAGCTGCGCAGCAACAGGCACAAAACAGGATTAAGGATAATGAGGCGCGCCTGGTAGATGAACAGGACAATATTGCTGATACCCGTGAGCATTTGTCCTCTATTAGCGAAAAAATGCAGGCGCACACTGCCAACCTCCGGCAGGCAGAGGCAGACTTTCATTCGGCAGAACAGGAGTACAATTATACTTCGGCACATTACAATGAAATCAATGTACAGTTGATGCGTCAGCAGAGCAAACTCACCTCTTTAAAGCAGGATTTGACGTATAAGCAGAGCCAGCTTCAAAACTTAAATGAACAGATTGCCACCAATAGCAAACAATTAGAAGAATCCGTAAGCACTATTGAGGAAAATGAAACCGCTTTGCTGGATGCAGAAGCAGTATTGGAGCAATTGCATATTGCCAAGGAAGAAGCTGAGGAAACATTAAATATTACTAATAAAGCCTATTATAACCTTCGTACGCAATTGCAGGATAAAGAAAGTGCTTTACGGTTAAAAATAAAAAGTCGCGAGATCATTGACCAGGTAATCAATTCTGTGAAAGATAAATTAAACGAATTGAAATTGCAGCTTGCGGGCATGAAGGAGCGGTTAAGTGTGGAGTTCAAAGTAGAATTGGACGCCATCTTAGATGAGCCAAGAAATACCGAAACACCGTTAGAAGAATTAGCAGCAAGCAGCGAGCGTATGCGCAAACGTTTGGAAAATATTGGTGAAATAAATCCCACTGCTGTGGAAGCTTTTACCGAGATGAGAAAGCGCTACGAATTTATTCTGGAGCAAAAAGCTGATTTGACTTCAGCAAAAGATAGTTTGCTGCAAACAATACAGGAAGTAGAAGCAAGTGCGAACCAACAATTTCTGGATACTTTTAACCAGGTGAGAGAGAATTTTCAAAAAGTATTTAAAGCCTTATTTACCGAAGAAGATACCGCCGATTTGATTTTGGAAAATCCAGAGAATTTAGCAGAGACGGGCATTGATATTGTCGCAAAGCCAAAAGGTAAACGTCCCTCTTCCATTACGCAATTGAGCGGGGGAGAAAAAACGTTAACAGCAACTGCGTTGTTATTTGCCATTTACCTTATTAAGCCAGCGCCGTTTTGTATATTAGATGAAGTAGATGCGCCGCTAGACGATGCGAACGTGGGTAAATTTACCAACATGATTAAGCAGTTCAGCCAGAATTCGCAGTTTATTATTGTTACGCATAATAAAACCACCATGAGCACGGTGGACGTAATTTATGGCGTAACTATGCAGGAGCCGGGCGTAAGCCGCCTGGTGCCGGTTGACTTTAGAAATCTAAACTAAGTTTGATTAAAATAGTAGCTATATTATTCATTGTTTGCTATCCGCTATTTGTGTTTTACACGCGCGAACCGGATTTTCAGGATAGCGATTATACAAAAGGCGTTGTACATTTTGTACAAGACTCCGGAAGCAACCGTACAGAACCGGTTGCTTTTTTTACTTTTCTTCACGAGGAATACGCCGCTAAGGCAGATTATTTGTTTAAAAACTACAAAGAAGGTCAAAAAGTGGATATTATTTACAACACTGCCGATCCTTCCGATGCAAGTGTGTACAGCTTTTGGGGCTATTGGATCAGATGGAAAGAATTGCTGGCGTTCCTTGCTATTTTCATTGGGTTGTATCAGGTAGCAGTTGCATTAACCAGCAATCCTACACCCGAAGCTTTAATAGAAGAGTTAGAAGGCATGAAAAAGAAACCCAGAAGAAAGAAATACGATGATTAGTATATGAAAACCATTGGTCTGCTCATTTTATCCAATTGCTTTATGACAACCGCCTGGTATTGGCACCTCAAAGCTACCGGCGTTCCGCTTTGGAAGGTTATTCTCATTAGCTGGGGTATTGCATTTTTAGAATATTGCCTTACCGTACCCGCCAACCGCATCGGGTTTTTAGAAGGCTGGAATGGCTTTCAATTAAAAATTATCCAGGAAGTAATTACGCTGGTAGTGTTTTCCGTATTTGCTGTGGTGTATTTAAAAGAACCACTGCATTGGCGTTACCTCGTGAGTTTTGCTTTTATTTTGGGTGCGGTATATTTTGCCTTTAAGAAATAATTTGCCCACAAATGGCAGTGGTGTTTTGGCGCAGGCGCATGTGTTTGTATTGATTTATCCAGATGCTGTGCATATCTTTTGATGAGAAACTTGTATTAGTAGAAATTAGAAGATAAAACTTTAAGCACTTAAGCAAAGTATTTGACAAGCAAGTGTTTGGAAGGCAACTTAGTTTATTTAGCCAATAAATACTGCAATACGCATATGCCTTTTGTCATGCGGAGTTAAAGTTAAGCATCTATGGACAGTAGTAGAATCATTCTTTGATTCAATGTTATATTTACAATAAGGCATACATGCTTCGTACCTCAGCATGACAAAGACCGGGAGTGATTCTTGGACGTAAATGCAATTTGATCAATATCCTGAAAAGCGCCGGTTTGCAATAACTTTCAAAAATCTTAAGTAATCTACCACACGCAATCGCTTCTAACTTTTTCTGCCAGAAGCTATTTGTGCGAGAACAATCAGCCCGAATAACTACCTATTAGTAAATTATTATACAAAGAACAAATGCCCTAAAAAATAAAGGTGCCCGCATCCGCGGCGCACCTTATTTTAACCCCTGCTGCAAAAATTATTGTAACTTAAAAACCATTTTTACACTCACAACATATTAAAGACAACAGCAGAAAAGAAAGGTTTAAAAGAAAATGAAAAATTTTTTTATTTTCTTATTTTTTATAGAAATCTATTGATAATCAATGAAGCAGGAAAACAAAATATTTTCGCAGCTATGCTTTTGCTTCCATCATTTCCTGAATTATCAAGCAAGAAATAAAAACCAGGTCAGTTTTCACCAAAGCTTTTGAAGCAGTTCCTATTTAACCAAACAAGAACCCGCTGAAACAGGGAAGAATGTTTACCTATGCTATTCAACAATAATTCCTTCGTGTAACTCAGCGCTCTTTGTGCCCCTGTGATTCAAACAATTACAGTAGCTCACAATCATTCCATGCCATTCATCAGCTCCCGTTCAATTTCATCCATTTGCACAATGTCCCAAGCTTCGCTCTCGGTGGGGGTAATGTTCAATACATCGGGCAAATCTTCGCTTTCAAAAAGGGGCAGTAAGCTTTTTGGCACTTCGCAAATCACAAAGGAAGCCTCGTTCTCATAAAAGTGCTGCTGCAAACGCGCCAAATCATTTACCGCATCTGCATCTAACTGTTGAATATTGCGTAAATTTACGATAGTATTACGTGGCGGTTCGGCAAGTCGCATTGTGGCGGTTTTCCACAATTCACCTGCTATATTGGCATCCAAACAATCCGTTTCCAGCGTAATTACCGTAAATTTTTCCTTGGTATCAATTTTGAAATTCATAAGTGTTTAAACGAATTTTGTAATAGTAATTAAATCGTATTTTAACGTTACTGACGACTACTCCTTGAGTTTAGCTCAAAAATATTCGTTATACTTGTAACTCAATTTAAAAATCATGGATAATAATTTTTCAGCTCAGGTTAAGGAAATTATTTCATTCAGCAGGGAAGAGGCGCTGAGGCTGGGGAATGATTTCATTGGCACAGAACATCTGCTATTGGGTTTGATAAGAGAAGGAGAGAATACAGCCATAAAAGTTTTAAAACAACTCAACGTTGACTTGTACGAACTCCGCAAAGAGGTAGAGCTTGCGGTTAAAGATAAAACAGGAAAAAATATCGCTAATATCAACAGCTTACCACTTACAAAACAGGCAGAGAAAGTAATACGGGTAACCGTTTTGGAAGCGAAAGCTTTAAAAAGCCCGTTGGTAGAAACAGAACATCTGATGTTGTCTATCCTCAAAAACAAAGAAAATATAGCTACTCAAATTTTGGGTCAGTTTGATGTGGACTACGATATTTTCCGCAGCGAAATTGGTGTGGTACGCAGCGGCGAACCCCGCAGCGAATACACCGAGAATGACGACGACGATTTTGATGATGATAAAAAAGGTAGCTTTTCTTCGCAGCAGCGCAGCAGTAAGCAAAGCAATGCCAAAAGCAAAACACCGGTATTGGACAACTTTGGTAGAGACATTACCAAGTTGGCAGAATCCGGTTCGCTTGACCCAATTGTAGGCCGTGAAGAAGAAATTGAACGTGTTTCGCAGATTCTTTCACGCCGTAAGAAAAACAACCCGATTCTCATTGGTGAGCCGGGTGTAGGTAAAACAGCTATCGTTGAAGGTTTGGCACTCAGAATTGTACAGCGTAAAGTGAGCCGCGTATTGTTCGACAAGCGCGTGATTTCCCTTGACCTCGCAGCACTTGTTGCTGGTACAAAATACCGCGGTCAGTTTGAAGAGCGCATGAAAGCCATCATGAACGAACTGGAAAAGAACCGCGATGTAATTCTCTTTATAGATGAAATTCACACGATTGTAGGTGCCGGTGGCGCCAGTGGTTCTTTGGATGCAAGCAATATCTTTAAGCCAGCTTTGGCAAGAGGAGAGTTGCAATGCATTGGTGCATCTACATTGGATGAATATCGCCAGTACATCGAGAAAGATGGTGCATTAGACCGTCGTTTCCAAAAAGTGATGGTAGATCCGCCTTCCGTAGATGAAACCATCCAGATATTGAATAACATCAAATCTAAGTACGAAGATTATCACAACGTTATTTACGATAATGAAGCGATAGAAGCCTGCGTAAAACTGAGTGACCGTTACATGACCGATCGTTTATTGCCCGACAAAGCAATTGACGTGCTGGATGAAGTAGGTGCTCGTGTGCACTTGAAAAATATCAATGTGCCGCAGAACATTTTAGACTTGGAAAAGAAGATTGAAGAAATTAAGCTGGAGAAGAATAAGGTAGTAAAAAGCCAGCGTTTTGAAGAAGCCGCCGCTTTGCGCGATAGTGAAAAACGCCTTGGCGAAGAACTGGAAAGGGCAAAGAATGTTTGGGAAGAAGAAAGCAAACACAAGCGCTACCCGATTGGTGAAGAAGATATTGCTGAAGTAGTTAGCATGATGACCGGCATTCCTGTTAAACGCATGGTACAGGCAGAAACAGAAAAGCTCCGCAAGATGAGCGAAGATATGGCTGCTATGGTAGTTGGTCAGGACGAAGCTATTCAGAAAGTAGTAAAAGCTATCCAGCGTAACCGTGTAGGATTGAAAGATCCGAAAAAGCCGATTGGTACCTTTATCTTCTTAGGACCGACTGGTGTTGGTAAAACAGAGTTGGCGCGTGCGTTGGCCCGCTACATGTTCGACAGTGAAGATGCCCTCATTCGTATAGACATGAGTGAATACATGGAAAAATTCACTGTTAGCCGTCTTGTAGGTGCACCTCCCGGCTATGTGGGTTACGAAGAAGGTGGCCAGTTAACTGAAAAAGTTCGTCGCAAACCATACAGCGTAATTCTGTTAGACGAAATAGAAAAAGCGCATCCGGATATTTACAACATTCTCTTGCAGGTGTTGGATGATGGTATCTTAACTGATGGTTTAGGTAGAAAGATTGACTTCAAAAATACCTTGATCATCATGACTTCAAATATTGGTGTACGCCAGTTGAAGGATTTTGGTGATGGCGTTGGATTTGCTACAGCAAGTCGTGTTCAAAATCAGGATGAGAATAATAAAGCCGTTGTTGAAAAAGCGCTGAAACGTACTTTCTCGCCGGAGTTCCTCAACCGTATTGATGATGTAGTTATCTTTAATTCACTCACCAAAGAACACATATTTGTTATCATTGATATCCTGATGAGAGGTGTGGTTAAGCGTTTGAATAATCTTGGCTACAGTCTCGAATTGACGGAAGATGCGAAGAACTTCATTGCTGATAAAGGGTATGATGTTCAGTTTGGTGCACGCCCGTTGCACAGAGCGATTCAGAAATACCTGGAAGATCCTTTAGCAGAGGAAATCCTGAATATGAACGTAAAGAACGGAGATGTATTGATAGCGGACCTCGATAAGGAAGCTCAAAAGATCAAATTTGAATTCCGTACGAAAGAAGCCGAAGCAAAAGTTTAATCAGAATAATAGTTGAATAAAGAAAAGCCGGTTAACAGCCGGCTTTTTTATTTGTATATATTGAACGATTTTTGAAAGGAATAACGGCAATCAGCTATGGAAAAAATTATTAAGGCAGTTATTTTTGATTTAGATGGTGTTATTATCGATTCGAATCCGGAAATAGAAAAGTTCTGGCACCATTGGGCAAGAAAAACAAACCGGCAACTTACGCGGGAGCACATTACTGAACACATTCATGGCCGTAAAGGTGTTGAAACTTTAGCAGCTTTGTTCAGTGATGTAAGTGATGAAACTAAGGAAGCCATTATTAAAGATGCAATTAATTTTGATAGTCAAATGGATCCGTCACCGATTGGCGGCATTTATCATTTTATTCAGCAATTACATGCTTTAAAAATACCGCTGGGATTAGTGACCAGTTCTCATAATAAACGTGCTCAACTAATGTTGGAAAAACAAAATCTGAATGCCTGTTTTGATGCCCATATTACTGCGGAAGATGTGACGAAAGGTAAACCCGATCCGCAGCCTTACTTAGCTATAGCAGAAAAGCTACAACAGCAACCAGCGTACTGTTTAGTTTTTGAAGATGCGATCAGTGGGGTTCTTTCGGCCAAAGCTGCGGGTATGGAAGTGATAGGCATCAACCTGGAAGAAGGAGCTGAAAATTTATTATCCAATGGCGCTGCTTGTGTAGTAGCAAATTTTGAAGAATTAGCGCTAAAGCAAAATCATTTGCAAGCAAAAAATGAAATTGTTTATACCCTTCAGGCATTTTGAGTACTCCGCTGCAAATGCTTATTGATAGTATTCAGCAGGTCAATCACTTCAAATGGTTTGTGAATAAAGTCATCTGCGCCATATTCATGAATGTTTTCTGCAGCACTAGGGTTGGCAGAAAACATAACAATCGGAATATTTTTAGTGGATGACTTATGCTTTAAATCACGGCAGATGTCGCGACCATCATTGCCGGAAAGTAATACATCTAGTAAAATGAGGTGCGGTTTAAATGTTTCTACTTTTTCGTACACTTCTTCCCATCTTGAAAGTGCCACAACATCAAACCCCTTAGTCTTAAACAAGAGTTGCATCACCGCTAGAATATCCAGGTCATCGTCTAAAATCAAAATCTTTTTTGAAGCCATTTTATTGCTTGATGTCGTTTTTAGTTTAATTGGATTCACACGTAATTCATGCCTGCGTGTCAGGCAGCGGTTTTTCAGGAGCCAGGGCAAGCGAACC
>Ga0068617_1000058_pt1 | contig 11991 bp, 15 predicted proteins | sample InSIn1SAF170_2_FD_77422 | JGI IMG/M metagenome (GOLD analysis project Ga0068617, IMG submission 77422) | Clean room microbial communities from NASA Spacecraft Assembly Facility at Jet Propulsion Laboratory, Pasadena, California, USA -... ...
AGTTCTTACTAATTAAATAGATGGCATAGGTCAATTTCTCCTCTTCCTGACCTATGGTTGCTCCTATGGCTTTATGTGAGGCATCAGCATGAATATGAAAAGGGAGGGCCCAGTTTGGGCCTCTAAGGATTGGTGTTGTGGTTAACTTACCCTTTAGAATGTCTAAGGCCTCTTGATAGCTATTTGACCATATAAACTTAGAATCTTTGGCCAACAACCCAAACAAAGGAGAGGCCAACTTACTGATGTACTTTATGAACCTTTGGTAGTATCCAGCTAACCCTAAGAAACTCCTGACATCTCTCTACTTTTGTGGAGGTGGAACCCTTTGGATGATTGCTATTTTTGTTTGGGTCCACTTGCAGTCCTTGCTGAGATATTGAATGACCTAGCACGATCCCTTCAGTAATTAAGAATTCACATTTTTCTGGACTGAGAGACAGGTTCATTTCAATGCATTTGTGCAATACTTTGCCTAGGTTAGTCAGGGCTTCTCGAAAATCACAGCCATAAGGTGTAAAGTCATCCATATAGATTTCCATAGCATCATGTACTAATTCAGCAAAAATACTCAAGATTGCTCTCTGGAAAGTGGCAGGAGCATTGCATAGGCAAAAAGGAAGCACCCTATAGGCAAAAGTATCCCAAGGATAGGTGAATGTGGTCTTGTCCTGGTCTTCTGGGCAGATTTGGATTTGGTTGTACCCACTGGATCCATCTAGGAAGGAAAAAAAACTTCTTCCCTGTTAGGGCATCTAGCACTTGGTCAATGAAGAGTAGGGGAAAATGATCCTTCTTTCTAGCTTTGTTAAACTCCCTATAATCAACACAAATCCTCCACTTACCATTTTTCTTGGGAACTAACACTAAAGGAGAGACCCACTCACTGTCTGAGATAGGGTAAATGAATCCTGCATCTAGCAGTTTTTGCAGTTCTTCTTTGACTATGTCTTTAAGAGTTGGATTCATCCTCCTTTGTGGTTGCCTGACTGGCTTGCAACCTTCTTTGATGTATATGTGGTGAGTACACACTGAAGGGTGTACTCCCTTCATTTCCTTATAACTCCAAGCAAAGGCTTCTAGGTTTTCTCTCAACATGTTGCATATCTTTTCCTCTTCTAAAGGAGAAAGAGATGGATTAATTTTCAAAGTTTTCTCTAGGCCAAATTCTATGGTTTTGACATGGAATGTGTTGGAATTAGCCAAGCATAATTCAATTGGATGATTGTTCTGGGTTTCCCCTACTTCTTCTTCTAATGGTAGTGAACTAGGAGTTGGACTTTGGAGCAAGTGTTCAATTAAGTCATCCTCATCTTACTGTCCTCCACCTATGGTTGCTTCCAAAGCATAAAGTTGGGAAAAATAATCGTCATCTTCTTCCTCCTCCTCCAACCATAAAGGTAAATCATGCTCTAGGGTAGATTGTGTAGGAGGGTATAGGACTAATTGTTATGCCCATTCTTGATGGTCATATTGCTAGCTCTATAGCTAATGTAAGCATCAGTTGTGGCCAACCATGGCCTCCAAAGGATGAGAGGGTAACCAGTAAGCTTAGCCTTAGGCTGGAGAACTAGGAAATCTGCAGGGTACTCCCAAGAGTCAATGGAGACCATCACATCCTCCACAATTCCCTTAGGGGTGACTGTGGAATGGTCTGTAAGTTGCAGAACTATTGTGGTCTTCCTCAATGACCCTTGTAGGTTGAGCTTAAGCATGGTGTCCTTGATCATCACATTAATGGCAGCCCCAAGATCAATCAGAGTGTGTGAGACAATGGTTCCATTGATGTGCACATCTACTACAATGCTTCCAAAGTCAAAATATTTTGGACATGCTACCTGCCCCAACATTAAATCAGAAAATTTCCCAATGACATTAATGGTAGGGGCATCCCTTTTTCTTCTTCTTGGATGCTTGAAGCACTTATCCTTAATCAACTTATTGTAAATGGGAACATCCTTGATTACCTGGAGAAGGGGGATCTTTACACATAGATTTTTTAATTCTCTCAGAAGTTCAATTTCTTCTGGGTAGGCTAGAGTGTTTGGACTAATCTCTCAGGAAAGCGTGGATTTACTTTAACATTTCTTTCCTCTCTTCCTCAACCTCCCTATGTGGAGAGGGAGTTTGGTTATTAAGGAGAATTATCCCAGATCTTAGGTTGATCTCCTGGATTTCTATAGCATAAGCTGGGTATGATGTCTCTCCACTATATACTTGTTGAGCCTACCTATTGTTTGTGTTCGGATCTGGCTGGGCAAGCATCTAGGGTGGGTGGAGCAGAGTGGAAGAGTTGTGGTTGGGTAGGTATTGAAGGCAATAGGGCTGGAACATTGTTAAATTGGGGCCTCCACCCATGGAGTGAGTTATTCCACTGATGTTGTGGCTAAACATAACGTTGAAATGACTAGCTGGCTGTCTGGGAATGATATTGAGATGCATAGGACCAAGGAGGGGGCATAGACCAGGAAGGATGGGTAGGGGGTCCGCAAGAAGGTATAGTTGTGGTTTGGTTGGGGTTGCAATATGTAGGGGATGACCCTTGCATACCCTGCTGGTATGGTGTAGGCCGAGGAGGTCTCCTTTGGTTGATATAGCAAGTTTCTTAGTGACCCCTTCAGCTCCTTGATATACAACTTTGAGTCCAGGTAAAGAAGGGCACTTGTCTGTAGAGTGTTTTTCTTCACAGACTGAGCAAATCTTAATATAGTTCAATGGACATTTGTTCCTAGGATGCCTCCTGGTGCATATAGGACAAAATATAATCAGGGCTCTTTATGCTTCCTCTTGCTTCCTTTTGATGCTCATGGTATCCAATTGCAAGCCAAGGGTTTGTAGCACATAACTTTTGAAATCTTCCAGCTTATTTCCATTTTCACCCTTGATGGATGAGTTGGAGGATGATGTACTGGCCATAGGTTGACTACCCCTACCCTTTTGCCTGGTTGCCCTAGAATGGTTTCTAAAGACAATCTTAATATCCTCGTAGGTTAATTGGTAGATATCTCCTCCTGCTATCATATGTAAGGTATCCAGAAGATCCTCCCTTACTCCTCTAAGTAGGACTAGCTTTTAGTGACTTAGGGTCAAGTGTGCACCTGGCCCTTTTGTAACTGAGCTGGAATCATTCTTCATAGTCTTCTAAGGATTCATCCTTGCCTATGGTTATCTTGAAAATCTCTTCTTTAGTTTCCTTTGAGCTACAGTAGTCCCTATATTTATTGTTAAAAGCATGTTGCATCTGAGCCCAATTTGTGATGCTATCTCCAGTTAAACCCATGAACCAGCACAATGATACATCCTTGAGGGTAGATGGAAACAATTTTAATTTTTGCTCATCATCTGTATAGTCATAGGTTCGGCATATAACAAAAAACTCAAATAGGAAAGTGTCAGGGTCCTCTGTGGTCAGGCCATGGAAATGAGGTAGAGTAGAGGGGCTTATATTCTTCATCTTAGTTTCCCCATTGGTCTCACTGATGGGAAAGGAACCCTTAATTCTCTCTCTATTTCCTCTGTCATTTCAGGTTTCAGCCATTGGTTCAGTAGGAATGGGTTCTTCCTATTCTTCTTCCCCTGTAGGTTCCTCAAATATGTAAGGTTTCTCACCTAAAGGGTCTTCCAATTCACCACCACTGAAGAAGAGAGAAGGTTGACTATTGGATGCAATGTGGGTATTTGACAAGAATTTCCCTGAATTGTCCCTATTCCTACAAGGCATGAAAGGAAATGCTTTTGGGTTGGTTTTTTTAAGATTTCTTTTTAAGCTGGAAAGTACTCTGCAGAAAGGAAATTTCTGATTGAATGAAAAATGACTAACAAGAAAAACTATTTGTTGAATTGAAATTCTACTTGTAGAATGAAATTGTTGATTGAAGGAAGACTACTAACAGAAAAAGACTACTTGCTGAATTGAAATTCTACTTGCAGAATGAAAAGGAAAGAAGATAATGACAACTAAAATAAAGGAAGCTACTAACAAAGAAACTACTTTCTGAATTGAAATTCTACCTGTAGAATGGAAAGGAAAGCAAATAATTACAACTAAAAGAAAGGAAGGAACTAGATTACTTTTGTAGAAATAAACTAATGGAAGAAAATTGGAGACTAGAAATAGAAGAAAATAGTAACCACATTCTACTTAGAGACCTCACCGGAAATGGCACCAAAAAGTGATGAGCCTTGGTATTGCAACAAGAATGTTGCAACTTCCAGGGCTACCAGCTTTACTTATCAACCCAGGGTTCGTACAAACTTGGAGGTGACAGTGCTATATGCACAAGTAAAAGTGAAGGTCCTGCCTGTTGTCATTGCTCATTTAGAAAACGACCCCGGGGGTTCCAAGCCAGACTTCTATATGGTCAGAAGAAGCTTAATTATTTGATGGAAGAAGAGCAAATCTATTCTAAGGGAGAGCTACTCTACTGAAGTAATGAAGAAAACAACATGTAAAGCTAAACCACACCATAACCTAACTAACCATCTAAACATCTATGCTAAACAAAATTGCTACATCAACGCTAACCTAATTTTGCTATCTAAGTTGCAAAGGTAAAGAGCATTAAACTATACTAAGGCATAAGCAAAGGAACTAAACTAAATCTGTTTTCAAGCAAAAGAGTAGTCAGAGATCAAAATCGGTGAAAGGAGGATTTAAGGACACAGTAGTGCATATGGACCATTGGATTGATCAACGAACAGAAGATGGATGGCAGGGATCTTATCACGGGGGCTTAAGTGAATAAATGGGTCAATAGGGTTAACGAACAGGATGAATGACAGAGACCTTATAGTGGCCGATTTAGTGAATAAGTGAACGAATAGGGTAACGAAGCAGATGAATGGTGGAGGTCTTATCGCGAGGAATTAATTGAATGGATGGATGAACAGGGTAACGAAGCAGATGAATGGCGGAGATCTTATTGCAAGGAATTAAGTGAATGGATTGATGAACAGGGTAATGAAGCAGATGAATGATGGAGATCATATCGTGGAAAGAAAACGTGCGGAAATGATGGAGAGGGTTTCAAAGGCAGTAAGCAATTTATCGTGCACCCTCAAAGCTGTAAGCTGTATTTCTGAATTTCCTGCGATTAGCCTAACTAAGCGACATGTAGCATGAGAAAACCACTTTTATCATGTTGTCTTGGGTGGATAACAATCGTACAAGAATCCGCACGAGATTGCGCGATAGCCATCAGATTAGGCTAAATAGATTAATGGTGGATATTGGGGCGCATAAAGTATTGAGGTGACGCAATAGCCATTGGATCAAGAGACAGATCAACGGTGGAGACTAGATCGTATAAAGTAGGTGGAAGACTTTTCATGCAATGGTCGTTAGGTTAACTAATGAATCAGACAGTGATTGGTCAGGTTTGTTGTGGATCGGAAGGTGAGGAAATGATGCATGAAGAATGTGTTGAAGGAGGTTTTAAATGAAAACGATAGAAAAACCAGTGAGGGTGAGGGTGGACTGAGAGTGAGGGAAAATGATGATAATGAAATGAAACAAGTACTACATAAAATGAAAAACTCCAAAGCTCATGCGAGAACTAGAAACCTATGTTTTTGGGGTCACTGAAGGGTCTCTTCCACAAGTCATGGTCCTAGAGGGAGGAGGTGAGGCCGAGACACCTGCGGACAACCTTATGGTGATATTTTTTTCCTAAATAACTTGCAAGTTGAAAGAAGACACAAATGAAAGTAAACTAAAGCACAACTGATCTACTATACACTATTGTAATGGGAATTCCGCTACTTAAGCAAATGAACAATTAAACCATGAATCATCTACTCTATATTGTTGTAATGGAAATGCAGCTACTTAAGTAAATGAACAGAAAACCAGGAAGCTACTTAAGAAAATGAATAGAACCAGATCTCTATGCTAGCATACATGTACAATAAAGAGGGGCTTTGTATACTCAGGTTGGGCCCTAACCCAAGAGCTTCATCCATCTGAATTAACTCAGTGCTGGCTCAAAACAGAACTCATATTTATTATAAAAACCATGGATTACATAACAAATTGTCACAAGTCTTGCAGCTCAGAAATAAAGTAGAGTTTTACAATAAGAATCTGAATCCTATTGAGGTCCTAAGCCTCTCTACTTATACATTTGAATCTCCAATGACTTCCTTCTTGTTACACAGCAATTTGTCATCGTCCCTGCTACCCCTCTCCCGCATCTTGGAGGACTCATTCCGGGACCTATGAGAAGTGACATGGCTTCCAAACACTTGCATTAAATTCCTCTAAACATGAGCTTTATTTGCCCTGAAGACATCTCCTGCTGAACAACCCTAAAAATACCCCTTTTTCCATTGGCGCGGCTCCATAGTGCAGCCCTTGTGCCAATGGGGGAAATCCTCTAAAGAGGGCGCGCTAGTTGAAGCTCTGTCATAGAGTCGCACCCGCGCCAACCATAATCAGTGGTGTTTTTTAACAAACAAACGGTGGAAGCTTCATCCTAACAAATTCTTGGACTGAATATATCTTGAGTTCGGTGGATTGGCTACGGATTTCCATAGAGAGGAAGTGGTTTGCCACCTCTCATGGAAGCTTCCTTGATGATATGGCTAATCCCATGATTATTGTGGATGATCCCAACTCCCCTTCCTCCATCTATAAAAGCTTGTCCATTTTCCTTGGCAGGCTAGTTCCAGAGTTCCAGAGATTGAGAATTGTCAAGTTACCAAGAGCTTCATGCTGCAAGAGCCTTCTTAATTCCCACAAGGCCAAATCCAAGCGAGGAGATTCTTGTCCAATAACCAAAGAGAGAGAGGCTTGTCCCTATTCCCAACAAGCTTTGCAAGACATGTGCTGTTGACTACCCAGCCAAAGGACAATCTAGCATCAGAACTTTGGTTGTATTCTTCTTTGATCAACTGTTAATGAACGACTATTAGTTATGGTTCCACTCTTATTGTTTTTTGTGATGATGGTGAGTTATATCCTTTCTGACTGATATATAGTTGCATATGATAGATTTTATGTTTGTGTTTGCCTCGTTTCTTTTATGTGCAGGTGTCTATTCGCGGAGATCGTGGGGATTGTGATCTGCTAGAGCAAAGGAACAGGAGCACCATCTCTTCTACAAGCACTAGCGTTGGAATCCAAGTAGGCCTTCATCACTGGTCTATTAATTTGCAATTAGGAACTTGCGCTGTAGCATTCTATGATTGTTGCTAGACCCGGTCTGGGCTAGTAGGGATCGCCTCTGTCCACAGAGGGGATTTACCTCCTCAGCAATTTGTCGACTCCGTTGGGGAGCTTGTCTTTCCTTTTTGGTTGTTTCTTGTTTTTTGCTTGCTTGGTCAGCCTTCTGGGTTGAGTCCTTTTGCTGTTTCTTGCTTCTTGGTTTACCTAGTTATCATTGGCCTAGTCTTGGATTGCTTCTTTTTTATTTTTGCATAGCAAACTCGATTGGCGTGCTTTTGTGGCGTAATAGTCACACGAATTGGCACTAGTTGCAAATCTAGAACACGCGCCAATCCTTAAAAGGCGCTATTTGCAGCCTGACAGTCCCACCAGGCCTGGGAACTTTTAAAGTTTGCTTGTTTTAAGCCTTCTAAGCTTGGTATTTATTTTTGGATACATTTTTTCGACTGCTTGAGTGTGTTGGAGTCTTGTTTGACTGGTTTTAACCTTTACCCTTTGGGTGTTTTCCATTTTCTATCGATTTCACGTTTTAGCTCTAGGGCATCTAGTGGCTTTGTGTCTTGAGCCTTCCTTAGGAGTTTTTGGTCTTCTATCAGTCCATTCGACTTTCTAATTACTCCCTTGCACTCGTTTACTGGTTGTTAAGCATTTTATTGCGTTATTTGAGTGACTTACCCCTTTTTTCACTTGGATTCCACTTAGTTTCTCTTTGGGCCTAGATTAAACGGCTCATTAGTGTCTTTGGGACTTTTCTTGGTTTTGAAGGATTACTTTGGCATTTAGGGATCTGATTGTGTTTGCGTTGAGTGAAATTTTTGTTTTTACTCTTTTATTATCGTTTCTCAAAGTTTTTTTAGTGCATCTTGCCATCAATTTAAAAAAAAAAAAAAAACAATCTCTTTTGCTTTTCATTAGTTAATGTGAATAATGGTAGAAGTGTCCTCAAACACATATTTTTATTAATCAGAAAAAATAATTACATAATTGATTTTGCAAGAGTTTACACCCGAACAACCAAACGCTCTTGCAATGAGCTATTTATAAGCTCCATGTCCTAACTACCTCTAATTATGGATCACTTATTAAATAACAAGTGTCCATTTACAATAAATTCTATTCAAACCAACTAGCTAACAAATCTCCTAAAATAGAGCCTAAGATACAACACATTTGGAGAGTCATATCTAGTTACAACAATATGCTAATTCTAAAAGTCTCCATTAAATAATTAAGCATTCTAGAATAATAATTATTAATTTAATATATTAATTTAATAATTATTTTATTCTAATTTTATAACCTATGATAAATTGTATTTTTGGATCACCTAACATTCCCCCCTGTGATCCAAAGATACATTACAAAAAATACCAAGTTCATCCCTGAACTTAGTAAATTTTATTCTGCCAAGCGGTTTCGTGAAAATGTCGAAGATCTGATCTTCAGAAGGACAATAAACTGGATTGAGGACATCTTTGGCAATGAGATATCTAATATGATGATACTTGGTGTCCACATGCTTTGTCTTTGAATGAAAAACTGGGTTCTTGACAAGTTTGATGGCTGACTAGCTGTCAATGAATAATGATGTAGCTTCTGCCTGAGAAATGCCCAAGACCCGCAAAATTCAACGCAACCAAACAATTTCACATGTTGCTTCCTATGCTGAAATGTACGCTACTTCTACTGAAGAAGTGGCCACTGTAGCTTGTTTCTTACAACTCCAAGATACTGTTGCTGACCCCATGTTCATTAAATAACCTGATGTTGATGCTCGATCATCAATACTCCCAACAAAGTTGACATCCGAATATCCACCAAGTATAAAAATTTTAGTCTTTGTGTAAAGAAGACCAAAATCTTTTGTTCCTTGGATATATCGAAGAACTCTTTTGGCTGCATTCCAGTGGTTGTATCGTGGTTCCTGCATAAAACGTGAAAGAATACTGATTGCATAAGATAGATCAGGACGAGTATTTGTCAAATAAATCAAGCTGCCAATCAACTGTCTATAAGTTGTACTGTCCACCTTTCCCCCCCTTCAAATTTTGAAAGTTTCAATTTTTGCTCCATGGGGGTGAGAACGGGCTTGCAATCCTGCATTCCAAATCGCTGAAGAACCTCTGCTGCATACTTACTCTGAGAAATGAAAATATGATGTGGACGTTGGAAGACTTCAACTCCAAGATAGTAGTGAAGTAATCCCAAATCTGTCATCTTAAAACCTGCATGTAACTCCTTTTTCACTTCTGCAATATGATTATCATGGTTGCCAGTAATGATCAAATCATCTACATGCATAACAAGAATGACTAGATATTTTCCCTGTTGTCGCACATACAAAGTATCATCAGATTCACTTCGTTGAAAACCAAATTTCTTAAGGTATTCATCCATCTTTGCATACCAAGCTCGGGGAGATTGTTTTAATCCATATAAAGCCTTGATCAATTTGCAGACTTTATGTTCTTGTCCTTCAACTTCAAAACCTGGCGGTTGGGTCATATACACTTCCTCCTGTAAATCCCCGTTGAGAAAAGCACTTTTCACATCCATTTGATGAACTTTCCATCCTTTTTGAGCGACCAATGCAAGTGTTAATTGGATGGTGTTCCATTTAGCTGTAGGAGCAAAAGTTTCCTCATAATCAATGCCTTCCTACTGCGCAAAACCTTTTTCGACAAGTCATGCTTTATGCTTTTCAAGTTCTCCCTTTTGATTATACTTAATTTTGTAAACCCATTTGCATCCTATGGGTTTAACATTTGCTGGAAAATCAATAAGTTTCCAAGTGTTGTTATCAATTACTGCCTGATATTCTTCAACCATAGCTTGTTGCCATTCTTTATGTTTTATTGCTTCTTTGTATGTGGAAGGTTCAGTAAAATCGTTTGCTATTAATGCAAAATTGCTTTCACTTCTATGTGCCCTTCTGGTGCCTGTTTTATTCTACTCATCAGGCTTTACATCTTTCAAAAGTTGAACTGCCCATTTTGGTAGTTGGTGCTCACTTGTTTGCGCTTCTGTAAAGTCTCCATCATTGTAAAGAGGATTAATATAAACTGTTGTCTGTCTTTCAGGTGAAGAGTGTGGAGAATCACTGTCAGAAGAACTGATGCTGCTTGGAGATGCGGATGAACTGCTAGAAGACCTAGATGATGTTGTTGATGTAGATGGAATGGATGACTCATCTTCAGAGGAAGGAAAATCAAGTTCATACCAATTTGGTGAAGTTGGTTGACTTTGCATTTTTCCAGTTCTTTTACTTCCCTTAGTTTCTAACTTGTGAAGAAGATTTTCAATTTCTTCAGCACTCTTACTTTCAGTTTCATCAAAAATGACATCCCTGCTCACAATGAATTTTCCATTGGTCAAAAGACGATACCCTTTCTTCTCATCAGAATAGCCAATCATTGTGCATTTTAAACTTCTAGAGTCAAGCTTAGTTCGTTTTTCTTTCGGAACTAAGGCATAACATACTGATCCAAAAACTCTAAGATGTTTAACTCGAGGTTTGAAACCAAACCAAGCTTCATAAGGTGTGATTCCGTCTAAAGAAGCAGTTAGAGATCTATTTCTTAAGTAGACAGCTGTATGTATTGCTTCTGCCCAATATGTTGGACTTAACCTCTTGAAAGTTAACATAGATCTCGCCATTCCTAACAAGGTACGATTCATTCGTTCAACTACTCCATTTTGCTCTGGAGTGTAAACATTAGTAAGATGTCATCTTATGCCATTTTCACTGCAATAAGTTTTGAATTCATTTGAAGTAAATTCTCCCCATTATCTGTCTTGAGAGTACCTATCTTTTCTTTGACTTCATTTTCAACAAGTTGGCGAAAAATTTTAAACTTCTCAAATGCTTTTGACTTGTTCTTCAAAATGTACACCCAAGTCATTCTACTGAAATCATCAATGAATAGTAAGAAATATTTGCAACCACCAAATGAAGTTTGTAGTGGACCACAAACATCACTATGAACTAGTTGTAGCCGCCTGTTTGCATGCCATGAACTTGTTGGAAAACTTTCTTGACTTTGTTTGCCATAAATGCAAGCTTCACATTTTGCATTTTCCTTTTTGAAAGTGGGAAGTCCTTTAACCATTCCTTGTTTCTGCAATTGAGAAAGACTCTCAAAATTCAAATGTCCATATCTTACATGCCATAGTATTATAGGTGAAATACCTATAGTCACTGCCCCTACAAAATCAAAATGCCTTGGAATAACTGTCCCTTTCATCCGTAACATTTTTCCATCTTCATAACCTGCCATGACTATTTTCAAGTTCTGTTTGACTGAATTAATCTTAATTAAACCATCTTCCATAATCACCTAATGTCCTACTTGCCGAATCGTGACTAAAGAGAGCAATTTTTTCTTAAAACTTGGTACATACCATACATTGGAAATCATCTTTTCTCCAGTGCCAGGGAGAAAAACTTTAACTGCTCCTTTTCCATAAGGAGTATGTTTTGTATCATCAGCAAGAAAAATGGAATTAAGTTGGCAATCTTGAAAATTTCAAAAAAAATCACGTTGATAAGTCATGTGCTAAGTTGCCCCGGAATCCAAGATCCGGGCATCTTCATAGTCACTTCTAAGATGGGATGAAAGTTGTGATGATGGCGAAGACGTAAAAACATATTCTGAGTTATCATCATCTTGATCATTTGCAAATTTCGCTGAATGCTGCTGAAACTTGGGAATTTTATTAAGTGAAGTTCGACAATCTTCAGCATAATAGCCAACTTTGTTACATCTTCGACACACAATTTGACTTAAGTCTCTTCCTCTTCCTGAAGATTGTCCTCTGCCTCTGCG
>Ga0068617_1000059_pt1 | contig 11910 bp, 7 predicted proteins | sample InSIn1SAF170_2_FD_77422 | JGI IMG/M metagenome (GOLD analysis project Ga0068617, IMG submission 77422) | Clean room microbial communities from NASA Spacecraft Assembly Facility at Jet Propulsion Laboratory, Pasadena, California, USA -... ...
ATAATGAGTCTGTGAAACTAATTGGTGTGTTATTCACAGCCTGACCATGGATCCTCATCTTGAAGTATTCCAATGCTCCCCCTGGATAAACCGTTTTCCTCCTATATGCAAAGTGCCACATGCAATTATCTCCTCATTTTCATGAAATGTTTGACTGTTGGCATTCTACTCCACTATTCGAACAAAAAAACTCCAAAAAAACTCCTTCAATTCAATAATTCAAATCATATAGGCATTTTCTAAATGGATGGGACCTTGTGGAAGTCTATTGGCTTTTAGAGTGTGGTATGATATGGCATGACAAGTTCAAGCCTAGTATTCATGCTCCTTTTTTCTTTTTCAAATGTCTCCAACAATCACAGTGATGCTTTGGAGAGGGAGGGGGAGGAGTAAGTATGTAAAAAAAATTGATTTAGGTGAAGAAACAAAAAAAAATTAGATCCTAATTAATTATTATGTTGTATTAATTTATCTTAGCAGAGAAATATTAGTTATTATTATTTTCAACACATACCTAATTAGAAATTGTACTGTGTAACTATTAGAAAAATACATGATAAACACACATAACAAAAATAGGTTAAAGATTAAATATCATTAGTATAATCTGAAACGATCATTTTGATCTTCATATAACTGTTCACACAGGATATATACGTTGGTTTGGATATCTCTCGACCGATATGGAATCCAGCTGAGAAAGAAAATAAAGTTGAATTATAGGACTGAGAGAAAGGGTAGGGCCTTGCACAATTTCTCCCTCGATTTCAGTGGCACCTTACTCGTTGCCATTGCTCTCACTTGCCCTCTCCACGCAAGCTCTTTGATGCCCTTGTGGCCACCTCCTCTACAGGGATGATTGCGTTGATGGATCATCCATGCTTTTAGCAACAAGCACAAAACATGTACACCAACATAATTGCCTCTATTGATGGAATTTCTCTGACACCAGAAATTCCACTCCCCGAGCTTAACACCCACCCAAGCTAAAATAGAAGTGTGTGGTGAGATGTTAATGTTGAAAATAGACAGAAATCAAAGAAACTGGTGCCCTCAGAGAGCTCACCACCACATAAGTGGTAGCATAACCAAAAAAAACCAGCATCGAAAATCACTGCATCTTGCTTCTTGCCAAAATATCTACTAGAATAGGAAAAGCCCAAGACCCAAGAAATTCAAATTCACTAAGGAAAGACAAAATCAACATGGGGAATGTAAGCCTCGCCACCCTATCTGCACATGAAATAATGGGGCCTTTCACACACACAATCCTCCCGTGCACTAACCTGAGTGTCAAGGAATTTAAGGTTATAAAATTCCAGCACTTCACAAGAAAAACAAAGAGAAAAAATCCAAATTGAACCCAAGATGACAAGGTTACCTCGATAAAGGATTCAAGGATGAAATGTTGAGGCCACAATTCTGGGAGCTATCTAATTACATGATAAATGACCTCGGGACTAAAAAGAAAAAATATTCCAAGACACGACCCCGACAGTGGATCCCATATAATTACTTGAATTATGTGTGCTCTCAATTCTGACTTGAAATGCCCACCTTCTCCAATGGCATGACCCTCTTTCAGCTCATGAGCAAAGCCCTCCTCGCAGGCCGAGTAAGAACTTCAAACGCCCAAATTTTTTTATCAAGTATGCTCGGTGAAGAAGAGATAGCAAGAAAAGGGAGAAAATGCAAATGCCCAAGAAACTTTATGAGTTGCTCGGCGAAGAAACTTTACGTTATTTATCCACATTGCGAGTTATTCCTCCATGTTCTAACAACCATATGTTTGAGAATTTAAATTGAAATTAGGTCAAGTTTATGAGATTCTCGGTGAAGAAACTTTATGTTATTTATCCACATTGTGAGTTATTCCTCCATGTTCTAAAAACCATACTTGAAGAATTTAAATCGACATTTGTTTCATCTACATAGAGAATTTTTAATTATTTTTAATTTATGTTTTTTAATCTCTATATGTGGCCATAAATGACCCATAATAAAATTTTAATCAGGATTTAGTATAAAAAAAATTAAACATGGTTTAAACACTTTATTTATATATGCAAGGAAGTTATCATTTTTAATTTCATTCATTGATGGAGTGGTGATGATGAGAATATACCCGCATATTTCAACTTATTCCATCCGATCAAAATGATTAATTAGCAAATGTATTAGAATGCCCAAGTCCAATAGAAGGGACACCTATCAGTGTAATCACATTTCAACGCAGATCATTCGATAGATAAAAGCTATTATGGCTCATTTTTCCTTGTTGGGGGGCCTGGGGATAACATAAATTTCACCTTAGTGGAGGGTGACAAGATAAATTTCACCTAACTAAGTTTGAAGCTGTCACTTTTGATAAGCATTATGGTGATTGGGGATGATAGGATTTCAAGCTTTTTGGTTGGGTTTTTTTAACCAAAAGTCTATTGAGAGCTCTCTTTTGTTAAAAAATATGGTAAGATATTATACATGATAAATATCTAGGTCATATTTCCATTCTGTATTACTACAAGTGTGGTAGGGTTCCTTCCTTAAAGGGATTGTAGATTTTGCCTTCTCTAGTCAAAGTTCGCAAGTGGTTATTCAATAGGCTTAATTGGTCCTTTGAAGAAGGGGACATGATCTTGATTGAGATTGATCACATACAAGGTATGAAAAATGATTACAATCTCGCTTCAGATTTGATAGATACATTACACTTGAGGGGTTTCACAAATGATTACCTTCTCCCTTTAGATTTGCTATATACATTACACTTGACAGGTTTCATTTTCCTGTACTAGACTCTATGTGTCACTCCAGACTCTTCCCATACCCACATTGGGTGGATGAAACAAATCTCAACCTTTAAAGTATAAATATGGATGCTTGGACGAGGTATGTTAATGCTCTCAAAATGACAAGTCTATAAGGGAAGAATCAATCTGACTCTTTGATTTGGAATCATATTTTGTGTGGGGGATATGTGGTGGTTTGAGATATATATATAGCTACATCTTGGCCACCTCATATCAAAAGCTGGTTGATTTCTTGTTCATGAAGGCTTGGCACAAATTTTTCCTGGTGAAAATCAAATTATTTAGTTGGTTGACATGGAGAAATCGGATTTTTAACTAGGATAACTTGTGTAAAAATTTATGAGCTCTAGATGGTGCTCTTTTTGTAAGGAGGATTTGGAGAGCATATTACACTTGTTCCTTCAATGTCTATATGTGATGCGATTTGGAGTCAGGTTTTTGATTATTATTAGCTGTCATGGTCCTATTATTTTAGCTGTATTGAGGGTTACTTTAAATGGTGCTTTAGTAGACATGGCTCGAAGAGGATTATTCCAATGTTCATCTTCTCGTAAGTTTTGTTGTGCACAAAATGCCCATATTTTGATGGAAAGCCCATGGGTATCATGAGGATTTCGACAATTTTTTTTAGGTTTGATGGTATCTGTATAACCTTGAAGGAAACTGACACTCATAAAATAAACTAAATAAAATAAACACTTAGAAATATAGAAACTAGACATGGTGGAAAGGGCCTCAGGCTTACAACATTCCTCACATTCTCATTATTAATCAATCCAATGTACAAATAATGATAATATTACAAATAAATACATGAGGAAGTTGGTCTCAAGATAGTATGTCTCTCTTGGACAAACTTGGTTGAGATATTTTCTCAGCAAGACACTAATCTAGGAGAAGCAGTTGGAGAGAATCTCTCATCCTAACTAAACTCCCTAGTTTGAGGAACTAACTCTTAATTCTTAAGATTTGATTCACTGAATTATGATTTTTGGATTTATAATTGTTTTGTTATGAGAGTGAGGTTAACATTCCCCCCCCAATGATAAATCCAGGATAATAATAAGGAACCCTCTTCCATGCTCTCAAATTGATCCTAAAAAAACATCCGTGTGAAAAATTTCCAAAGCTGGATGCTGCTCAAATATGAAGAGAACATGAATCAGCTCCATGTCTGATTCATCTCTGAATGTCACTTGACAACTCCATCATGTGCCAAGCTGCAAAAGGATCCATTTTTCCTTTTCTTTAAATCAACATCTTTTGTCCACTGACAAAATATTGAGAATGCCAACTGGATGATGACGTCGAAAAACAACTCATTGTTGCATTTTCTGTGTTTGAAAATTTCTCACTGTTGACATTCTTGTTGATCGCCCACTGGAAAATTTGTTGATGCTCACTCACTGATGAAAATACCCACTATCTGCTTCACTGATGTTGTCGAGACTTTTAGTCTGACAACCACTGTCAATTTCATTGACATTTCCCCCCCTTTGTCAGCTAAAAGGAGAGACAATCTTCTTCAAATTATTTTTGACCTCCCCCCTTCAGGTGTAGGAGTGCTTCACTGGTGTACTCCCCCATTAAACTACACGAGAGTACCATCTTCATTTTTACTATTGGTTGCATTATGTGTGAGTGAATTCGATTCTAAAACTTATACAATCTTTTGACTATGGATGACCATTTCCAGGGATCAATCCATGAATAATTTATCTTCAATTTGGTTGATTGTTGTTGTTTGTTGGATTGTGTTGATGAATGATTTGACTTGCCAAAATTGTGACAGGGGTGGAAATCAAAACACTGATCTTCTAGATGACTGATTTTTTGACAATGAATGCATTTTGGTTTGACTGCAACTTCAGTTTGCATGTATTTCTGGTTGGCTTCAACTTTCTCAGAACTAGCTGATGTGATTTGTGTAAGAAACCCTGCACTGACAAACTTAATGGGCTTTGAATAGTCTGTGATATGTAATTTGGAGTCATCTTTGATATATCCTAAGCCTCGTCAATTTTTGTTACTTTGGATTTCTTCCCATGGCTTGATGATTGGTTTGGAAGAAAATTGAACTGGATTAGGGACCACTTCGACAATTGAAGTTGGTTGGATCAGTAACTTGGAATCAACATCTTTTTCATCATCTGTATGGATGAAAGACTAGGAAACATCACCCTTTTGTTGTAACCCATCTCTTTGAAGTTGCGACTCCAGTTGAAGAAACTCAATCATTTCATGTGCATGTTGAAGATGCACTTGAATATCAACAAGAGTTGTTTTGCTGATGTTCACCATGTCACCAGTTGATAATAAAATCAAATTGTTAAGAACTTGGGATAGTTGAATGTGCGTGACCATGTTAGCTTGCTCACTTTGAATTCAAGCTGGCTTGTATTGTTGCTTATTGTTGATGCTTTGAACTCTTGATTTCACCTCGCTTGATGACGATTTCTTTGCTTGAATGCTTCACTGGCACTTTGCGAATGCTTCAATCAACTTCACACTGGCTTGTTTGTTGTAGATGTTATGCTTTGAACTTTCGCACTTGATTTTGACATGCTCGCTTGCTTGGTTGTTTGAATGGCATGCTCACTTGATTTATTGCATACTTCTCACTTGAAGAATAGAATACACTTGTTTGGCGATGATTGCTTTCTAGATGGCTTGCTTGAATTTGCTTGATTGATTATTGACCCTTTGTGCTTTCTTGAACGTACTGACTGAATGTGCTGATTTTAAAAAAGAAAGGGTGTCGAACACTGTCGAAAATGCACCCAAGAGACAAATGACAAGTACAATCTTGATGACTCAATTGAATACTTACTAGACTTTAATGTATTCACCTTAACAATTCAAATTCGAGTGTCGCTTACAACCGAGAATGCACCCGTACAATTCATTTAAAAAATGTTTAACTGCAAGTGATACAAAAAGTGTTGATGATGTTGATGTCGTGTTGGCTTGAAATGCTTGATTTTGTAGAATCCTTAACTTGATTGATTTGATTACATAATTTGAAATGTGATTGCTTGGAAATCATATTATCAAGTTGATGATGTGATGCTTTGTTCTTGTGTACATTAAGCTTGATTAGGAGTTCTTATACTTAAGCTTGCTTATGTGCATGTAGTTGTTTAAGCATAATACAAATAGATAGTATGAACTCAAGTCATGCACACGTATTCATTGCACACGGTGTACCTAAGATCCCCTTATTCAATTTTGGGTGGATCTAGGACATAAGAACCACAAAAAAATTATGTCTTTATTAAATAGTGAAATACATCAACCTTCAGCTTCACAACATCGTGAATGAAATTTCTCAAGCAATGAGAATGCTAATCTCACAGCCCCTTGAAGCAACTTGTCTTCAAAAATACAAGTACACTCTACTAAAAAACTTTCTTTGAAATACGACAATGAGCTTCCCTTTTAAAAATATTCACTTATCACTCCAAAGATTTATAAGTCACACCTTATCGCTCCAAAATTCAAAAATTTTACAAATTAAAAGCATATCTTATCCAACATTGTTTAAAAGGATTTGTAAAAAGTTGAATGCAAATTAAAGCCAAGAAAATTGTCTGGTAGAGAAAACTATAGCCCATAGCATTCAACAATTGAGGCTAACCATTTTATGGGAAATGTAAAGCAGCAATATCATGGGAAATTGAATCACTGATTTAATATTTCGATTAGCACAAACACAACCAATACCATATTTATATCACCACTATTATATGCATATCACCATTAATATCTCTAAGATAAAATAATCACCCCAGTCTAGAGTTAAGCAGACGTTAAACTCCTATCATCCTTCTAAGATCTTGACAGCGAGATTTCTCTAAAATTAGCTCCACAGGCACTCAAACAATCATTCTAACCCATGCACTATATATTGAAGATGTCATTGTACCATAATAACTTAGCACCAATCACTAGTATGGAAAATTAGGTAGATGAGGCACTTAACAATATAGCCTACTCAGAAGCACCGCTTACCTCCTCACCAAGAGATTCCGTCTTCACTCTCTACTCTGCCATTGTCATCTTCACACCTATGTTTTACCTCTCCATGGACGCCTCTGCAAAACTTTCTTTCTTGCATGAACACCATGGCAACTCATAACAACAACACTCTATGGTGTGCCACTGCAAAGGACCTTCCAATTGCAGATCTGCATTGTCCCTTCTAGGACTCAATCAGCGGTGATCTGCAGATCATAAGAAGGAACTTTATCCCCCCCACAATCCAGAAGATGAGACAGTCAAAATCTGGTGGGAAGATTCGATCATCTAACCACTCAGAATCCCACACCTCTATAATTTCTTTCTCCTTTGCACTTACAACTCTAGCGCAATCTTCACAAACTGCGCAAGTGGCTATGTTCAAGAGATCCCCCCACATTTAGTTCATTGCCATTGTCGTCTTCATAGAAAATTAGGTAGACGAGGCACTAAGCAATACCACTTACTGAGAAGCACCACTTACTTTCTTGCCAAGAGACTCCATCTTCAGTCTCTACTCTATCGTTGTTGTCTTCACAGCCACCTTTTCCCTCTCCAAGGACACCTCTACAAATCTTTATTTCTCACGTGAACACCGTGGCAACTTAGAATGACAACACTCCATGGCGTGCCACTATAAAGGGCCTACCGATCTCAGCTCTGCATTGTCCCTCCCAGTACTCGATCGGCGGTGATCTGCGTATCATAAAAAGGAAATTTATCCCCCCACAATCCAAAAGATGAGGCAATCAAAATCTTGTGGGAAGATTTGATTGTCCGACCACTCAGAATCCCATACCTCTAGAATTTATTTCTCCTTTGCACTTACAACTCTAGCACAATCTTCACAAACTATGCAGGTGGCTATGTTCATAAGCTCCACCATGTATAGTTCATTTCCATTAACATACAATCTTCACGCTCGTTGGCTTTTACAGTTGCAACGATCTTCAACGTACTAAATCTACCCACAAACAATAGGCACCACACAAGTTCAGTCTTCAACCTCACACCTCTTCACGTAGAAACACATTTAAGTCTCACACATTTACTCATATTTTGGTCACTTCATGTGGATCAAGTGCAAACCCTATACTGGATGCTCAGAAAGTCCAACCTTTGATCCCTCATCATCCCAAACTTACGGGAAGATTGCCTACAAAAGCAGTGTATGCCCTGCTTCTTCACAATTTTCTTACAAAGCTAATGGAGACTATGGTTACATGTTTGATTATGGTGACACATCCAACACTAGGGTGGTCCTTATATTCGATGCCTTTAACATTTATTCTCAATGGTTTCTAATGGGATTGGAGAGAGGAACAAGAAACTGCAATGCTTCCTTCAGATATCCATGATGACCTCTTCATTCAACATCTCATTCTCGTCCTTGCAGAGTGTGGACACCTCCTCAAAAACATTAAGCTCTGGAACTTCATGACGATTAATTAAAAGGTGCACCCAAGTTTGTTCTTATCTCACAGATCAGCCTTTTGCGAAACATGAACATGATCCTTCTCTTAAATTCCAGCAGCAACTCAGTTCCAAAGCACCATAACATGCTCAACTAGATTATTCTCCAATCGATCTCACAATTTTAGTAGCTACTTAAGGAGCAGCCAACTGGAAGATCTCTCATTTTCATCAAAAGAAATAATGCCTATCTGGCTCTGTTACCACATGAAGGAAACTAAAACGTATAAAATAAACACTCAGAAATATAGAAATGAGGTATGGTGGAAAAGGCCTTAGCCTTACAGCATTCCTCACATTCTCATTATTAATTAATCCAATGTACAAAGAATGATAATAGTACAAATAAATACATGAGGAAGTTGGTTTGAAGATTGCACGTCTATTTTGACAAACTTGGTTGAGATATTTTCTCAGCAAAAAAACTTATCTAAGAGAACTAGTTGGAGAGAATCTCTCATCCTAACTAAACTCTATAGTTTGAGGAACTAACTCTTAATTCTTAAGATTTGATTTATTTAATTATGATTTTTTGGATTTATAATTGTTTTATTATGAGAGTGAGACTAACAAGCCTTTGAAGAATGGTAAACCTTCTAGGATTTTGATGAATGACTGTACATTTCATCTCCCAGCTGGATTTTTTTGACGGGCTTCATAGGTGGGAAAGTGTTGGTGTGGGGTGGTTCTATGTTTTCCTTCACAATCACAAATCCACTTTTTTGGTTTGCTAGTGATGGATCGAATATCTGTGTTGAGGCTCTAGCAGTAAATCCACTTTTTTGGTTTGGTGGTGATGGATCGAATATCTATGTTGAGGCTCTGGGATTATGGGGTTGTTCATGTCGAGGAAGCATAAGGTGGAGTGGCTTTCTATTTTCGGAGACACTAAGATTTTCCTTGATGGTGTTTCGGGATCTACCTTTTTTCTGGCCTCCTTGATCTCCTAGCTTGGTTGCATTAAAGACTTGATTCATCTTTTTCCTGTTATCACTTTTAGAGATATTTATAGGTAATTCAACGAATTTGTTGATCGTTTATTAAAGGAAAACATGGGGCAAGAGATTTCAAAATGCTGTGAAGGTGGAGGAGGGTTCACATGCCCTATTTCAACTTGCTATTGTATTCCAATATTTCTCTTCTCAGTCTTTTGTTTTGGGTTTTGGTATTTGGTTTATATATTTGGGCTATTCTCTATTTATGTACATCTCAGCGTGAATTCACTCATCCTGCATGTAGTTTGTAGCACAAGAAATAGCTAGACACGTGGATAAGAAATCAAATTTGTTCGGAGTGTGTACCACAAGAAATATCTAGACACATGCATAATAAATCAAATATGCTCAGAAATTGTTGAAATTAAAATTCCAACTGCAGTGAACAGTTGAATAGCAGTAGCTACTTTACTCATTTGTCCTGATTCGACGCCCCACATTTATTCCCATTCTTTTAAGCCACCGCCAATATCGTCTTTTCACCCTTTAATTGTTTTTGTGATCTCGAAGGAGGAAAATCAGATCCAGTGCTATGCCATTACTTCTAAACAAGCGCATTAAAGAGCAGAATGGGCAAAAGTGAAAATAACTAGCCTCGAGCCTTCGCATCATTTATCATCCACAGGTTTCAACACCACCGACTCAAGAAATACAGCAAAAGATCAGATTTGTTCATCATGAATAGTAGATTGTAGCAGAGACTTCATCAGAAAGTTAAAGTTGTTGATGGATAAGTTATGACCCCTTCTCACACTGTAAAAAATAGAAAATGTAATGCACTATAAAACGCAGACATAACAGTGTAGAAAATAGAGAGAGTTTTTCCTTGTAACGCACAGCAGTGCTGAAACTGTAATTTTCTGAGATAGTGAAAAATTAGTTTGTGGAACTGAAGCATTCCTATTGTAATCCCTTAGTCAAGAGGAAGATTCTCTTCAGCATAATCTCTTGTGAAAATCCCTCTATGTGAGGAAGACATTTTTGTAACAATTGTTTTATTGTTAATGAATACAAGTTTTTTTTTGTGTGTTGCTGAAACACCGTAATCAGAAAATAGTTTCTCAACGTCAAAACAGAGCATTGCTGAAACACCATTGCTGAAACACTGCATTCAGCAATTGACAAAACTGCATTGCTGAAACACCATATTCAGCACACGATTTTTATTGTTTCCGCTGTGTTAAAACACAACATTGTTCTGTTTAGTTTTTGGTCCTGTGGCAAAACAGAGTATTAATCTCTGTTCATATTTTTCTTTTCGAATTGAGTAGAAAATTCCAAACAGTGGTATCAGAGGATCTCTCCACTGTATTTTGTTTAGAAAGACCAGAAATTCCCAACATGGTATCAGATCTTGTCGAGGCTCTTTGAAGACGTCAAAGAAGCTGAAAGAAGGTTTCTTGCTGCAGCAAATTATCCAGCAGAGCGAAAACGTTGTCAAGGTATTTTTCAGATTAGTTTTTTGTGTAGCTGTTGAAGACAGTTAAGTGATTTTTAATACACAATCAAGTATTGCAAGAATGGCCAACACCAGCACCAGCGTGGGTATGTTTAATACCCAGCTCACACAGTTCAATGGGAAAAATTATGACTACTGGGCAATAACCATGAGAGCCCTGTTTGCCTCACAAGATTTATGGGAACTTGTTGAATATGGATTTGAAGAGCCAGCAAATGAAGATGAGTTTAATGGATTAACTTAGGCAGAAAAAGAGCTGTTGAAGAGCAATAAGAAGAAGGATTCAAAATCCCTTTTATTTTTATATCAAGCAGTGCATGAGAGTGTATTTCCAAGGATAGCAGCAGCCAAGACATCCAGAGAAGCATGGCAAACTCTCAAGACAACCTATCAAGGCATGGAGAGAGTGAAGACAACAAAACTACAGTTGTTGAGGAAAGATTTTGAGAACCTGCGCATGAAGGAGTCAGACAATATTGACTCATTCTTCGCACAAGCAATTGGTTTGGTCACACAGATAAGGTCTCATGGAGAAACTCTTGAAGAAAGGAGGATTGTGGAGAAACTATTGAGGTGCCTACCCTCAAAGTTTGATGTGATTGTCACCACCATAGAAGAGACAAAGGATCTCTCAAATTTTTCAGTTGATGAACTTCATGCATCACTAATAACACATGAGCAGAGTTTGAGTAGAAATGAAAACTCATCTCTAGATCAAGCCTTCAAGACCCAGATGTCATTTGAAAGAGGAAGAGGTCAAGGTAGAGGAAATAAGAGAGGAAGAGGCAAAAGCCAATACAGAGGTGGAAGAAACAGTTCAGCAAACATTCAAGGAAGAGGCAGCAATCCAAATCAGAACCAAGGCCATGGAAGAAGCCAACAAAGTAGACAACATCATGCTCAAGGACAAAGGTATGAAAAATCCAATGTCCAATGTTATTACCGTAAAAAGTATGGGCACTATTCAAATGAATGTAGGAAGAAGCAGCATGATATGAGTAATAGATCTAGTGCAAATATCACTAGATAAAATATCAGCCAAGATAATGTGTTGTCAGTTTGTAGTATGGCCAAAACAAACAGTGATATATGGTTTCTAGATTCTGGTTGCAGCAACCATATGACAGGAAACATAGCCCTGTTTTCTGCTTTAGAT
>Ga0068617_1000062_pt1 | contig 11849 bp, 8 predicted proteins | sample InSIn1SAF170_2_FD_77422 | JGI IMG/M metagenome (GOLD analysis project Ga0068617, IMG submission 77422) | Clean room microbial communities from NASA Spacecraft Assembly Facility at Jet Propulsion Laboratory, Pasadena, California, USA -... ...
CTCATAATCGCCTTTGTGCGCAGGACAGTGCGCAGACCCAGATAATCAGGACTGTCGCAAATCAGGTTCTAAAAGGAAAAACAACTGTTCTTTTTCTAGGCGATAACATATACCCCAACGGGATGGCCTTGTCAGGCACAGCTGCTCTGGAGCATACACGGGCGATCCTCCGCTCGCAATTTGTGCCATTACGAGCCGCGGGTGCAGGGGTGTTGTTCATTCCCGGCAACCACGACTGGGACCGTTCCGGACCGCAAGGTTTGGAAAAGGTGAAAGCGGAATGGAAGTATATCTCCGATCAAAAAGACAGCGGTTTGAGCATGCTTCCAGCTAATGGTTGTCCCGACCCACAGGAAGTCCATTTGACTGCAGAGTTGACACTCGTCTTATTTGACAGTGAATGGTGGCTATTTCCTTATAATAAAGAGAATAAAGTAGGATGTTCCTGTATTACAACCGGGGATGTGGTGGCAGCGTTTGCAGGTATTCGCAGGAGAAACGCTGGGAAGATTGTCTTACTTGCCAGTCACCATCCATTTATGAGTTATGGAAATCACGGCGGGCATTATACCTTAATGCAACACCTGTTCCCCCTGCGAGATCTTAACAAAGCTTTGTATGTGCCCCTTCCTGTACTCGGCTCGCTTTTCCAGCTGACGCGTACCATCTTTCCCTTGCGGGAGGACCTCAGACATCCTGCTTATAAAAGCATGATCAGGCAGGTGGATGGTGTTTTTTCCGGCTTTGAGAACCTGACTCATGTTGCCGGACACGAGCACGGTTTGCAATTCATTGAGCGCAAAGGCAAGTATCAGGTAATCAGCGGGTCAGGCGCAAAACTCAGTCATGTGGTTCAGGGTAAATTTTCGCGGTATGCAGACGCAAGTCCCGGTTATGTAATTGGGGATCTACTTTCCGATAAAAATCTTCGTTTTTCATATTATAAGCTGACGGATAATGGAATAATTGAGTCGTTTTACTTTATAAAGCCTTATATTAGAGGAAGATTAGTTCAGCACCATGCAGAACATAGCGGTAAACTTGGGGAGACGAGATGATCAAACAGAAAACCTGATCGGCGCTGAAATTTCCTTGTCTTTAAAGCCCTTTATCAGGTATATCGAGGAGCTAGCCGAAATGGATCATTCGAGCAAGCGGAACATTTACCGTTATATACTATCTCAGTTCTACAAGTATCCCGAATTGCAGTTTCCAATTCTTGCTGAGGATACCGGAAAATACAAGGAGCTTTTTGAGTTCATTTACATTTGCCTGTCACCTGTATTGAGCGATCAGGAACAGCAGCTTTGGGCTTTGGCGATACCGCTTACGCCGCATTTTTACTTCGGTACACCCGCATTCTACGGCATCATTTTAGACCCCATCACTCAGGAACTCAAGCCAGATTTGAACCTTGCCGGACCCAGGGCAATTGAACAGAGCATTCGAATCAGTTTCTATAATCTGGTATTAAAAAAGTTTTACAACTTCAGCCTAACTGACAAGCAGTTCACGATTTATTCGATAGTTGATCAGGAAACACACCTGCTAAGATATTTCCGCCTGAATATTGATTATCGCTTTATTGAGATACAAAACCACGGTTCTTTACCTGATTTGAAACCACAACAATTGAAATCAACGTTAAAGGATGAAGCGGCCACACTCGCACATTTAGATCGCATACTGCCAACATCGCAGTTTTCAATTGAAGGTATTTCGGTTGTTAACCTTATGGATGTGACTGTTGATTATGCCCTGGAAGAAATTAAAACGGCGATAATTGAACACCGCGAGTGCGCTGCGCGCTGCTACCATGCCCGCATTGCGGGTGCATTGAAAACAGTCTGCGGTTCAGATACACTGGAGTTTGGTTTGTTACCCTATCTGCAATTGAACAAAAAGACCCTGGTGAATGATCAATCCGGCTTTCACAGCATTTTACTGGATCTGGCTAAGACTGCAGCGCCGGCTGACTATCAAAAGCTGCTTGCTCATTACCTGACATCTCCAAGGCAGCTTATATTTCAGGAGATCTCGCTGCAGGAGCAGGAAAGATTTCCTATGCTGAAGCTTTTATCAGCGCATGGTCTGACCTCTTATGCGATTTTCCCCCTCCGCTACTCCGGGAGGCTGGTTGGCTGTCTTGAGGTTTATGCGAGAAGTTCGTTAAAATTTAATGCACAAAGCTTAGCTAAACTGGAGCCTGCATTTCCTTTGCTGGCACAGCTATTCCAAAACATAATCACCGACTTCAACAATGAAATTTCCGGAGTCATAACGGACAAGTTCACGTCCATTCAGCCGGCTGTGCAATGGAGGTTCTATGAAGCGGCGTATGCCTATCTCATCGGCCAGCGCAATAATGAACCTACAGCACCGGAGCCCATATTCTTCAAAAACGTACAACCGTTCTATGGGGCAATAGACATTAAAGATTCCAGTATACGGCGCAACCAAGCCATTAGAAAGGACCTGAACCTGCATTTTGAGCTGCTGGAAAATACAATAGAAGCGATAGAAAGAGCGCTCGGGACACATATTCAGGATTACATCCCTTCTGATGCATTAATCTGCGACTATAAATCTTATAAGCAGCTTTCGGACGCCGAAATTCTACAAATAGAAGATTACCTGCTGCGGCAACTGCCTCCATACTTTCGGCTCCTGCAGGAAGGTAGAGGGGAGCTGGCTGAGATCATCGACAATTACTTCCGGGTTACTGCAGCTGATGGAATGGTGTATGCAAACCGGAGCCAGTATGAAAGGAGTATGCAAGCACTCAATTCAAAGATCAACAGCTTGCTGGATGCCCTTAACGCTGATTTGCAAAGCATCTATCCGTGTTATTTTGAACGCTTCCGTACAGACGGCGTCGAGTTTGACATTTATCTCGGACAGACCATAGCGCCCGATATACCCATGCCGGCTGATCTGGTGCAGACATTCCGGCTCCTGCACTTAGAAGCAATAGCAAACATCGCGAAAGCCGCACATGCACTAATACCCGAGCTGCAGGATTATCTGCAAACCACCCAGCTGATCTTTATACATGAAAAGACTATTGACATCAGCTTTCGCGCGGATGAACAACGCTTTGATGTTGAAGGAAGCTATAACATCCGGTATCAGCTGGTAAAGAAAAGAATTGATAAAGCCCACATAAAGAATACTGAGGAACGCCTAACGCAGCCTGGAAAGATTGCGATCGTGTATATGAATAGTTTGGAGGCGCAGGAGTATCTCGGATACATTACCATACTTCAATCGCGAAATATATTGGGAGATGAGGTGGAGCACATTGAAATTGATGAGCTTCAAGGTGTAGATGGATTGAAGGCCCTAAGGGTTGGAGTTGTTTTTTAACGAGCATTTAACAAACATCCATCATGAAGAAGTTCATTTTGTTCTTTTTTTTGTTGCCCATCTATGTATTTGGGCAGCGAAATGTTGCCGGCGATTCTATAACGCTGGCCATTGCCCCGGAATATAACCAGGTGAGTTCTTTACATCGTACCTTGCTTGGAGAAAACTACCGCAAGCTCTGGGCGACGCCGATACGAATGCGCGTGCTGAATATAGAGAAAGAAAGGGGAGGGCTGCAGATTGTAAAACTCGGAGGTGGCAACCAGACGAAGTCGATTCGTTTTAAAGATGCGGCAGGAAAAGAGTGGGTGCTGAGAACAATCCAAAAGTACCCGGACAGGGCTCTTCCGCCAAGTTTAAGGCCAACAATTTCCAGAGACATCATTCAGGATCAGGTATCAACCGGGCATCCATTCGGGGCGCTGATCGTTCCACCACTTGCAGACGCCTTAGGGTTGGCACATTCCAACCCAGAGATCGTTTATGTAGGCAATGACCCCGGCTTACATGAATATAGAAAGGAGTTCGCAAAGGCAGCATACCTGTTTGAGGAACGGGTCCCGATGGATCTAGATAAAACTGAAAGCACGGCGAAAGTACAGGAGAAAATGCAGGAAGACAATGACCACGTGAGCGACCAGAGACTTACCTTACGTGCCCGTTTGCTGGATTTCATTGTGGGCGACTGGGACCGGCATGATGACAACTGGCGCTGGTCGGCAGACAAGTCTAAGGGGGTTACCACCTATAAGGCTGTGCCACGGGATCGGGATAAGGTTTTCTATAGAACTTCCGGGTTATTTCCCTGGATTTTATCACACCAGTGGCTAAAATCAAATCTACAACCCTATTCTACTGATATACGGGACGTGAACGGTTGGAACTATAACGCCCGGTTCTTCGACCGGTACTTTCTTACTGAACTCAGTAAAGGCGACTGGGCAGAGGAGGTTAAATATGTGCAGCAGCGGATCACACCAGCCCTCGTTTCTGCAGCGATCAAGCGTATGCCAAGGGCAATCTACCAACAAAATGGAGCAGAACTAAACAATGCTTTAAATGGCCGTGTAAGAAACCTGGACAAAATTGCGATGGATTACTACCATGCGCTGGCAAAGACGGTGGAGGTGCCTGCCTCAGACAAAAGAGAGCTATTTGTGGTTGCCCATCAGCCAGAAGGCGATATTGATCTGCAGGTGCTGAACTTAAAGCAGGATGGAACCAGCGGAAGAACCGTTTTCCACCGCTTGTTTAAGGCGGCTGAAACGAAAGAGATCAGGTTATATGGCTTTGGATCAGATGATGTTTTTAGCGTTACTGGTGCTGAAAGTTCAGCCATTAAGGTCCGAATGGTAGGGGGTGATGGCAAGGATACGTTCAAAATCGACCCGGCGCTTAAAAACAGGTCAAAGAATTACATTTATGACCGGAAAGACCAGGAAGCTATTCTGCCTGCGCGCGGCCAGGCGAGGATTAAGCTGGCGATTGATACACTGGTGAACGCCTACAACAAGCAAAGCTTTATTTTTGACCATTTTGGCCCACTGTTTAGATTAAATTACAGTGCAGATCAAGGCTTTCAGCCTGGAGTGGGCCTCATTTATGAGAAGCAAGGATTCAGGAAGGTACCATACGCCGCCCACAATGAATTTTGGGTAAATTATGCATTAGGGAGACGGTCATTTCATTTTACCTATGCCGGCGACTTCAAAGAAGCTATTGGGAAAAATGATTTAAAGGTTGATGTCGATGTGCTCGGACCCAATAACCAGAGTAACTTCTTTGGCCTGGGCAACGACACACGTTTCATAAATTCTGGCAACCGTCTGATCAATTATTATCGGAACTATTATGATTATATCAACGCGGATTTTAAGTTGAAGCGCAGTGTGTCTGATCATGTAACGCTAGAAGGCGGTTTGTCAACCGAATATTTCACGAGTAACCTGGCCGATAACAATAGCCGCTTTTTGCGGGAATTTAGTTTGGCAAACCCTGGTGAGGATGCTTTTGGCCAACGTTTTTACGCCGGGCTTGTTGGTGTGCTTACTTATGACGACCGTGATAATTCTCCTATGCCGAAAAAGGGAGTTTACTGGCGGACAGAAATTGCGGCCAAACAGCAGGTCAGCAAGCAAGAGGACCGCTATGGTCGCATTGAAACGGAATTCAGATATTACCTGAACCCAGGGAATTCTGGCTTCGTGATTGCAAACCGCATCGGAGCAGGGACAACAGTCGGCAGCCCGACCTTTTACCAGCGTATACGGCTTGGTGGCGTGCGCAACCTTCGCGGATTTCACAGCGAGCGCTTTACAGGTAAAACGGGTGTATTTTATAATCTGGACTTGAGACTGCGAATATTTAGCTTTAGTTCTTACATTACCCCCGGTACAGTTGGGCTTATCGGCTTCAATGATGTTGGACGTGTTTGGGAACCTGGAGAATCTTCAACAAACTGGCACGACGGATATGGCGGCGGGTTCTATATCCTACCGGCAGAGCTGGTTATAATACAAGCTACAGTTGGATTCTCCCGGGAAGGAAGCTTACCATATATTTCTATAGGATTTGCATTTTAAGTCGATATTCGCGTGCGATAAGGCCTGTGCAAACTATATAAGCACAGATATGTTTATTAGAATAGAAGACGATAGCTATGCAGAAAAATTTAGTAATTATTGGAGGAGGCTTTTCTGGAATAAATCTGGCAAAAGAACTAGCCAACGATTCCAATTTTAGGGTTACTTTAGTTGATAAAAACAATTATAACTTCTTCCCTCCATTAATTTATCAGGTTGCTACTGCCTATCTCGAACCTTCCAGTATCAGTTATCCTTTTAGAAAGCTATTTGCAGGCAAGAAAAATCTATTCTTCAGACTTGGTACCTTGCTCAAGGTTGTGCCGGAATCGAATAAAATAATCCTTAATAATGGAGAGCTGCAATATGATCTTCTGGTCTTTGCAACGGGAGCAGAAACGAACTATTTCGGCAATGAAAACATTAAGAAAAATGCCATTCCAATGAAGACCTTGAGTAACGCGATTTCTATGCGGAATACGCTGCTCATGCGTATGGAACAGGCATCCATATCCAAGGATCCGGAAGAAGTAAAAAAGCTGCTAACACTGGTTATCGCTGGCGGCGGTCCGACCGGAGTGGAAATATCAGGAATGTTCGCTGAGATGAAGGTGGGTATCCTACGAAAGGATTATCCGGAGTTAAAAGGTAAAGGCGGCGCCATTTATCTGGTGGATGGTGGTAAAAACGTGCTTTCACCAATGAGCGAGAAGTCGCAGCAAGATACCTGTAAGGTGCTGAAAAACCTCGGTGTAACAATGGTGATGAATACCCATGTTAATGATTTTGTAGACGATACCGTGATCTTGTCTGACGGGGTAAAGATCAGCACAAAAAACCTGATTTGGGCGGCAGGCGTCACGGCAATCGTGTTTGAGGGCATTCCTGCCGCCTGGTATGGCAGAGGAAAACGCCTGGTTGTTGATGAATACAATAAAGTTAAAGGCTCTTCAAATATCTATGCGATAGGTGATACTTGCTTACAGACCACCGATCCGGGATTCCCTGCCGGGCACCCGCAAGTAGCCCAGGTTGCGATTCAACAAGGTAAGCAGTTGGCTAAAAACCTGAAGCGCGAAGTTGAAGGAAAAGCTTTTTTGCCATTTAGATATCACGACAAAGGCTCTATGGCGATAATAGGTTATGCCAAGGCCGTTGTGGACCTTCCCAAACCGGTCATTCATTTAAACGGTTTTATCGCATGGCTTGCCTGGTTGTTTATCCACTTAATGTCGCTGATCACGTATAGAAACCGGGCAAGAACATTCTGGAACTGGACGGTCGCCTATTTCTCTAAAGACCAGTCTTTAAGGATGATCATCCGGCCGGTAGAGGATGAAAAAAATGTCTGAAATAGCCTTCTTTGATTACTTCGCAGAGCCGAAAAACCACTTTTAGCGCTTGGTTAACGCTAAAGGCAATGAAAAAAATAAGTTTGATCTCTACTGAATAAATATATCTTTGCGGCAGTAAACCCGGGTGGCGAAATTGGTAGACGCACCATCTTGAGGGGGTGGCGCTTGAAAAGGCGTGGCAGTTCGAATCTGCTTCCGGGTACAATAAAGTGCAATAAGTGGGTTAAAGCATATTCTTCGATGAATAAGGACTAGCGCGGGGAGAAGATGAAGCGAGGCGCCGGCGCAGCTGAGTTCCTTCCCTGTAAAAATAAAAGCCCCTCATCTCTGAGAGGCTTCGCAATGCTAGATACTTCTTAGTTTACACTTACTGATTCCGTTTTCGCTTCCGCTTTCTTCTCTACTGGTACGGTGCCGTTACCTTCAGGCTTATAAATTGCTCCTGTTATAAAATCTACTACCAGTCCAGGCCAAAATAAAACGATGTCCGCAATCAAAGGCACAGCTCGCACTGCTCTTTTAGGTTCACCAGTTTTCGGTGGTGTTCTTTGAGCTTGAGTGACTTTGCCGCCGAACACAGTTGCGCAAGAACTTAAACTTGCCATAATGGTAATTGCAACCAAGCAATTGGTGAAGGTTTTCTTCATATGAATGTTAATTTAGGCCGGAAAGTAGTTAATTTCTGAACAATTCCAATATATTTCTAAATGAGAAAAGCGGACTGACACAAGAAAATTACAAATGTAAAACGTAAGAGAAAAAGGCGCGTATGTATTTGGAGCTCTTACATACAGTTTTTGTTTTATCCCAAATATCAAAGACTTTAGTTTGATATAAATATGCTAAGTAAAATTAGCTTAGAATGCTCTTTAAGCAGCGCTATTTGAAGATAGGAGATAGTTTATTTGTTTTCGTTATCTGGGCACTAAATCTTATCTAACGACTTGCGCTCCTTATTTTCTCTATTCTTATATTCTCGTGGCGAAATGCCCGTAATTGCTTTAAATTGGCTGGATAGGTGAGAGCTGCTGCTGTAACCCATTTTAAAAGCAATCTCAGTCAGGTTCAATTCTCCTTCCTGTAGCAGGGCCTTCGCTTTCTCTATCTTTTGCTGAATAACAAACTTCTCCACCGTGATCCCTTCATGTTCAGAGAATATTCTGCTAAGGTAGCTGTATTCTTTAAACAGGCCTTTGGAGAGCTCATCAGGAACGTTCAACTGCTCCTGCGGAACTTCGCTGTAATGTATAAGATCGATGATGATATTCTTTATGCGTTCTACAAGCTTGCTTTTTTCATCATCTATCAGGTCGAATCCTACAAGATTAAGTGCCGACTTAATGCCAAGTATCTGATCGTTGTCTGGGTCGGGAGTAATCGCAGCTGTGCCAAGATCAATTGAGTTGACCTGAAAGCCCTCTTGTTCCAGCTGCTGGCGTACCACCATGATACACCGGTCACAAACCATATTTTTGATATTTAAGATCACCTATGTTGTCCTCCTTAATCTCAGTTGTTTAATACCTTTTGAAGTGTAAGGATTAAATTCAGATCTGCTTTCATATAGGGGTAAGTTAGCCGCATTTCACTTACTTGACTGTATCCGTTTTTTAAGTAAAAGAATTTAGCCCGGCTGCTATCCATCACCTGCAAAGATATTTGTTTATAGCCCTCACACATGGCTAAATCTTCTATGTGTTGCAGCACTTCACTGCCAAGTTGCCTACCGGTAAACTTTTTCAATATGTACAACTTATCAATCTCCAGTGATCCAGCAATTCCATCCGGAGCATCAACCTTGTTTATTTTAAAAAAGCCTACAGGTATATGATCTACATAAGTTATGTAGTAGCTCAGCAAGGGCATCTGTAGTTCGCGTAAAAAATTTTCTTGCGAATAAAATCTATTAAGATAAGATTCCCCCTCATCTTCCCACAAATGAAGATAGTTCTCCAGGTAAGTTGTTCTTGAAATTTCGAACAATAAGGGATCAAGTGGGAGCACACTTTTCACAAAAGAGAGTTTACCTGTTTCCTGCATAAATCATTTTTTGCAAATATAGGTAATCTCCGGATCTTAAACTTTCTGCAAGGATTTAGCATCGCTTCTCAGGTTAATAAGCTCCTCCAAACTTGATAGACTTTACTGATCGTTGGACAAGTATTGCACGAATCTTCTCAGTTCTACTTATTTGAGCAACAATTATGCGCGATATCTATTACGCATTTTAATACGTACTTGTACGCTATTTTACAAGGTGTTAAATACTTTAAATTGTTCAGTTGACCAATAAACACGGTTTCTTTGTAGTGTAAGGATTTACGAACTCAGGCCTATGTTGTTGTTTTTGGAAACTTTGCCTAACGTTAATAAACTTTAATCGATGTTTCCGACGAAATTAATGGAAGGATCAAACTGAAGAAACAAGAAAAAGATACCGGCATGAAAAAGAGAATTGCTTACATCACCACGCACATAGCCTTACTCCAGGAGGCAACCTCGAATGGACATATGGGTCAGGATGTTTATGTTTATGAGCTAGCCCTTCAGCTTGCGAACAATGGCTGGGAAGTTGATGTTTTTACTCCATTGTTATCCGGGGATCCGACTAAGATCAGGACCGTTAATCCAGGTGTCAGGCTTATACAAATGGGCGGCTCTGCTGCTCAGTCACTTTCCATACCTACGGTGACCGATATGGGTATTCTAAGCTTGCAAATCAGAAGTTTTGCAAGCATGCAAAATTTAGTCTATGACCTGATACATGCAGACGAGACTACCTCGGCGCTTCTGGCAATCGAACTTAAAAAAAAATTAAAGCTTCCCTTCATATTTACCGTCCATCAGTTCAGTCATCTTCCAAAATTACAGGAGCAAAATCAAGAGAATTCGGAGCTGGAAGTTGATGTCGACCACCAGATTATGAAGCGGGCGGATGCTGTCATCGTAGGATGCCCACAGGACAAAGCTGATCTTATCCTACAACATCATGCCAGTTCTAAAAAGACTTTTGTTGTGCCCTCAGGTTTTAATCCAAATCAGTTTTTCCCGATAGATAAGGCTGAAGCAAGAAGAATGCTGAACTTTAATACAACCGAAAAGATTCTGCTGCAGGTAGGTTCGCTCCGGCTGAACAGCGGAGTTGACAATGTAATTAAGTCTATGGCCTTGCTCGAAGCTGGTAAACAGAACCTGCGGCTTATCGTACTTGGCTCTGTTGAGGATGAAAAAGACTTGTTAAATAACAAGGAACTGGGCAGATTGAAACAGCTTGCCGAGGATCTTGGCCTTTCTAAACAGGTCAGTTTTGATGAGGGTGTCGAGTTCAAAAACCTGCAGACCTATTATGCTGCCGCTGATTTATTGGTTAACACACCTCCTTTTGAAGGCTTAGGCAGTACGGTGCTAGAGGCAATGGCTTGTGGAACGCTTGTGATTGGATCTGAAGTTGGTGCCATAAAATTCGCCGTTGTGGACGGTAAAACTGGATTTGTAATCCCACCAAAGGCGCCGGGTCTTCTGGCAGACCGGATTGGTCTGGTATTAAAAAATGATGCCTTGCTTGACCAGCTTAGCAGAAACTCGGTAAGGCATGCAAACTCAAGCTTTACATGGGGAAACATTGCAGAACAGGTGATTGACCTGTACGAATATGTTTTATTTGCAAAGACTGAAAAGGATCAGGTTTCAAAACCCGCAGCTACCAAGCAGCTGAACCAATCCATTCCCCTGCGTAACCTCTATCTGAAGAGAAATATGCAGGCTAAGTTCAGTAATTAGTTTAATTAGCATTTTCGGAATCATATTTTCTGCGGTAAAATAATGCGCTAAGCAAATAATACTTGCTCCTAAATAGAGGAAAACCTTTCTTTGAAGGAAAACCGTGATTTGTATGCCTACTGTAAAGCTACGGCACTTGTAATGCATAATGTGCTTTGCTAAGACCTTTTAATTGAATTCCTCGTACTCAAAAAAGTTTAGTACGCATCTTGGTATACCTTGACAAAGTCGGTTGAAACCACCTCCTGTATGTTTTAGGACCTCCCTTTAAAATCCATCAAAATCGTAGGTAGTTCTGCCAATCATCACCGGTATAAACATCCTGGTTAAGCAAAGTTTTGCAAATTATCATGTTTAAATACCCTTTACTCACCTGTCCATCCTTCGTATATGTATATTGCTTTTAGTTTAATATTTTATTTTTTGTAAGTTTGAAGCATAGAAGACTAAAATGTGCGGATTTACTGTAAACCAAAGATCACCCAGCTTGATCTGTTTATTTTCTTTCAAAGACTAATCACTTGCAGAATACACTGTTATAAATTGTGCTTTAAAATTGGCTCTTAAGCAACGTTCCATTGGATAACATCGAGATATATAGTCGGGGAAAAATCTTTGATCTTTTGCAATCGCGAAAAGAATCGGCGAAGACTATAAACACTTTGACAGACAACAATATTAGTGATCAGGAGATTTCGGTAAATCCGCACATTTTAGTCTTCTATGCTTCAAACTTACAAAAAATAAAATATTAAACTAAAAGCAA
>Ga0068617_1000065_pt1 | contig 11720 bp, 10 predicted proteins | sample InSIn1SAF170_2_FD_77422 | JGI IMG/M metagenome (GOLD analysis project Ga0068617, IMG submission 77422) | Clean room microbial communities from NASA Spacecraft Assembly Facility at Jet Propulsion Laboratory, Pasadena, California, USA -... ...
CTATCCCTTTATGGGCCGCAGTATGTGCTTGCTCAATGATTTGTTGGGTTTCTTTGCTGTTCGATAATTTCAGTTCCCCCAGGTATACTGTTATGCTGTTTTTTTGTGCCAACAACCTGCTCCTGGCTGTCATCATATCTTTTAGCTTTAGAAACACAGGATTGAGTATAGGCGTAGCTTTTAGTTCGTCTGCATTCTTAAAAGCATACGCACAAAGCCTCTGGCTGTCTATCTTATCGTTCTTACCTCTGGCTATGCCAAAGCTCCATTTAATATCCGCTGCATTGCCGATGTATAGAGGTAGGCCCGTTGTGCTACAATACTCCCATACCAACCGATGATAGACACCTGTGTTTTCTATTACAAGTAAGCTGTTTTCGTCAAAACTTACCTTATGCTTCTTTAGCCACTTATCCAGCGCCTTCATACCAACCGTATCATTGCCAAAGCGCTCCGTTATTACAGGCTGTTTATTATGATCTACTACGCACATCAAAGCAATATCAACCCATGCCTTTGATACATCCATTCCTAAATAAAATTTCACTTCCTTTTTCATAATTTTGACCAACTTCTTTTTTAAAAATGACTAACCATTTTGTCCCATCGTCCTAGTCCTTAATAATAGGTATAAAAACCTTAATTGCTATTTGGACACCAAGGGAAAAAACAGCAGGGGATTTTATCACTCAATAGGTAATAAACCTTGACACAGAAGATAATCAGTTCCCTGCTGGTGGTTAGTTATCAACACAAAATTGTGAATTGTAAAGAAAAAAGTAGCAAAAAAGAAAATAGTAGTAATAATAGTAATATTTATAGGTGAAATCCTAATACAAATCTAAAGGACACAACCGGAGTTCGGGGAAGGCACTACTGCCGGGAACCAGGAGAAAATTTTTGAACATCATATTTGCCGGTAAAAGACGTCGTACGCAAAGCGGATTATTGTTCCAATAACAATTACAAGAAAGAAAACCCTTATGAATTTATTTCCCTTTACGATAGCCAGCCGTGCACCAAGTGATCCCCCTAGTGCGTTAAAAACAGCCATCGGTATCGCTATTGAAAATATGATCCGTCCACTACCGGCAAAAAAAGAATAGAACTGAGATTAGTGGCGAGATTAACCAGTTTTGCATGAGCACTTGATCGTAGAAAATCAAAACCCAGGAGCGTGATAAAAACAAGGACGAGGAAACTTCCGGTTCCCGAACCAATAAAACCATCGTAGAATCCAAGAAGAATACTTGCTGCTATTGAATACATTAGTTGCCTAGTTGGGGATTGTTCCTTTTCTGCATGGGTTCCGAAATCTTTTTTAGTGTAGGTATAAATAGCAACTATTACGAGGATAGCCAATAAAAAGGGCTTCATAAAATAATTGCCGGCTTTACTAAGACAATACGAACCGACCATAGCCGAGGCGAATGCAAGTGACATCATTAACAGCACCAGCTTCCACTCCATTTTTACTTTTCTAATGTACTGCCCCGCAGCCAATGCAGTACCGCTAAATGCCGGGATTTTCAAAGTGCCAATCACTGTTGAAACGGGCAAAAGTGGTAGCAAGACGAGTCCGGCTGGTGTTTGCACTAGACCGCCGCCGCCCACGATTGCGTCAATAAAACCAGCCGCAAACGCGGCGGAACACAGCAAAACAATGGTAGTGGTCATAGGAAGAAACTAAGAAACTTTAAAAAACAACCGACCTTTCGACCAGGTACCGTTCAATACTTTCGCCGAATTCATTCTTGGTTGCTTTGTAAGCAAGCTGATTAATGATGAGCGAAATCGGCAGTGAAATTGCCCTTAATTCTTTCTATTGGAGGGTTGAAATAGCCATATTTCAGGTCCGGAAATTCTTCTTTTATTAACTCCAACAATTGTTTTACGCCTAAAAACTCACCCGTTTCGGTGATGTTTATTTTTCCCAGGTACCAGTCAGGGTCGATGTTGAAATTGCGCCATTGGATCATTTTCAGTCCGGTGTCTTTTATTACTTTCCTCAGGGCTTCATATTCTTCGACGCTGTCAGTCATACCAGGGAAAACAAAATAATTGATGCTGGTCCAGCCACCAAAACCGTTAACGACGCGAAGGCTTTCAATGATATCCTCGAACGCATAATTGTTTGGCTGATAGTAAGGCTCATAAATACGCTTGCGGACACTATTGAGACTTACCCTGATACTGTCAAGGCCTACTTTGCAAAGTTCACGAACGGCATCGGGTTTCGAGCCATTAGTATTAATATTAATGCTGCCTTTAGAAGTGTGTTTTCTTATTTCAATAATTGCCTCTTTGATTGTCTGCCACATCAGGAGGGGTTCACCTTCGCACCCCTGGCCGAAGCTAACGATGGGGTAGGGTGCAGTTTCGAGGTGAGGAACAGTGTACTCGACAATTTCTTCAGCTGTCGGCTTAAACGTAAGGCGATCCTGGGTAGATACGATCGACTCGTCTTCGGGTTGAAAAGAAATACACCCGACACAGTTGGCATTACAAGCCGGTGAGGAAGGTATGGGGCATTCCCATCGCCCTAAAAAGTAGTTGCGCGCAGCCGGGCAATGGTAAGTAAGTGCGCAGTTGTTGGCCAGGTGCTCGACCAACCGGTTGTGCGGGTAAGATTTAAGTACGGTGCTTACCCCCTTTTCAACCATTGACTGGTCATAACCTTCGCAATCCTGCCGGATGTCTTGTTCTATCCGTATGCAGGGAACATAAAATTTTTCGTTTAACCATCCTGCCGCCGTATAACAAAACAGTGGCAGGGTAGGGGCGTCCGGGGCAGTTTCATAGGCAGCAAGATAAAAGCCGGTATGAGCCGGCGGAATGAAGGCTGCAACCGCCCATCCCTTTTCGCACAAACGCATCTCGCCCGTTTTCACGTCTAGCCCTATGCCACGGCGCCCCGGCAATTCATACAATTGTCCGCCTTCCGGCAGTTCTATCCACTCGTCTTCCGGAACAGGCAAAGCATCCCACCCGGTTCTACCTGTTACAAACAGTGAAGTATCTTCAAAAATATTTCCTTTTCCATCTGAATATAAAATAAACGGCGAATGAGTAAGCATAGATGTAATTTATGTAGGAAATACGACTGCAGAAAGCGACGACAACCCCTTTGAAAAATTTTGCAAAGTAACCCCTTATTCTATCAGCTATTATTCTTGTCAAGATGTTTTAAGAAAAATATAAATAGACACTACGCCTTGGTATTTGCATTTACAATATAATTTTTTTGGTAGCGGGCTTTCGTCCTTTACCATACATTGTTGTGTCACTCACTTGTACTAGCCATGCTCTGTTCGGCTTTGTTAAGATGGAATGAGCAGCGTGGAGGGGCTTCTGTGTTGGTGGAACAGGTTGTTTACACCCCATGCATATGCTACTAGAATGTTATATTAAAATTCCAGGTAGTTTTAACCCCCAAAACGCTGTACCATTGCAAAAATTTTAAAAGTTGAAGAAGATTTTGGGCTTTAGAAAGTTATTGGGCGTTAACGAAAAGGCTGATCTGAAAGAGTTAAAAACCGTTTATCGGAATCTAATGAAAGAATGGCACCCGGATAAATTCCAGGAAGGCGTTGAGCAGGAGGAGGCCCAGGAAAAAAGCAAAAAACTAATCGAGGCTTATCATTTTTTGGTTAGCATCGCACCTGAAACCCATGCTGAAGCCCTTGATGAATATACCAGTATTATCAGTTCTTCCACAATTGTCGATCTGAACTACAAGGGTTCAAACCTTCAAATTACCTATGCTGAAGGCAATTGTTACGAATATTTCGATGTGCCCAGGGCGCTTTATATCAAGTTGGTTAATGCAGATACTCCAGGCAGGTTTGCCAGGCGTCACATATGCGGATCATTTGTATACCGTGAAATGAGTAAAGCCTCTGTTGCTTAAACAATACTCGGTATTAAAACTACCGTTACATGGTTATATTGCCTGTTTTAGGTACGACCGATGCGTCAGCTTTGCCTTATAGCAATTAGACGTTACAAGTTACCGTGAGAGCTATCTGTTTTTATAAAAAAGTGTGTATGAAGATAGTATTGGCAATTTTACTGGCGATAACTATTGCGTGCAATGATGTAACGCCGGCAGACCCTCTCGTCGGTGGAGATACAACGCAGGCAGCGAGCAAGACAGCTCAGACGGACGATAGTAGTACCGACTTTACCAGAGACAGCATTATCACGATCCATTTTCCAAAGGACAGCAGTTCACAAACCATCAGGGGCAAAATAACCGGGATCAATAAACCGATCACAGTTTATGTGCCTGTTACAAGGGGTAATAAACTGTCTGTTGTGGTCGCGCCTGAAGACTCAATTGCTAATATCCGCATCAACCAGGTTTTTTTCCCAGGCGGAAAAGCGGACGGCCCGTTTGGAAGAACTTTGGATTTAAAAATAATGGAAAGTGGAAACTATAAATTTATCATCGGTGAGAACCTGATGCAGGGTGACGAGTGGAAGGGTTATTTTACACTTGCTGTAACGGTAAAATAATCGCTTGATGAAAGCCGTCCTTGCTGTCAACTTGTCCCTGCTTTTTATTCTGCTTTTACACTCAATTAAACGTGACTGGACGTTTCAACAAGAAGGAGCAGGTGATTTAAGAAACAGGGTTGTCGGGGCGAGGTTAGCAAAAATTGGTCGTGATCCTTATTTTTATAAGTGGAAAAACGGGGATAGTTATGCCTATCTGGACTATGCCAATGCCGATACAAATACCGTATCTGTTATCACTGCTACACCACTTTTTCATCGTTTAATTGCCATAATCTCCGATTACGATCAAAAAACAATTTCCGTTCTTTGGTTTGTGGTCGAATACCTCGCCCTACTTGCTATAATTTTGGCTGGTGTATTCCTAACCACCGACGAAATAAAAAAGATTGTGGTTACAAACATAGGTGTGTTATTCACTTACACGCACGCATGGGCTCTTCACCTGTTACAGGGCCAAATGTATATTTTTGTAGCTGCACTGTTGATGTTCGTTGGGTTCTTATTAACCCGTCACCAGCACCGGCGTTTATTTTCAATTCTTGCAGGCATTGCCACCTGGGTGCTGATTTTCGTTCGGCCAATAAGCATCGTTAGTTTAATTCCTTTCGCCCTGTCAAATAAACGGTTTGCTACGTATTTAGCTGCAACAACGGTTTGTTCTCTTGCCTACCTGGCCTTCATATTTGTCAACGAGAATGAGAAAATGCAGTGGATTAATTATAAGGCGGCAATGGTGGAGCAGGTAAAGGTTCACCAAAATCTTCCCCGGCACGCGGTTACGATTGACCGTCTCCCTGCAATAAAAAAGCTGGAGGGTTTGGATTTGGAAGCGCAGCAGAAGGCTGCAATTGAACATCCATTTCCTGATCATTCTGAAAACGGCAACGTTTTTTTTGATTTATAAGACCTTGGTTCATCGTGACGTATCAGTATCCGCCTTGTTTGCCACCTTTGTGTTTGTGACAGGAATTCTATCAGCAATTGTGTACGTGAAGCTTCAAAGGAAGCACTTGCAGGACGACGCCCTGGTCTTGTTTGGGCTAACACTATACATGATTGCCGAATTGTTTATGCCGGTATATCGCCACCAGTACAATACCGTGCAGTGGTTGCCCTTGATCCTGCTCGCTGTATCGATTTGCCTGCGCCTCTTAAGCGTCGAGATAGTGTTGGTTTTTTCAGGAATCCTTCTAAACATTAGTAATAGCTCGATGATACCATTGAGACACACGGTAGGTGAATACCTGATACTTGCAGGTTTGCTGTTTCTTGCCTTCCATCAACAGGTATTGAAAGGAAAAAGGGGGGTGCTATTGATGTGTCGGCGCATTAAGCTGCGAAGCCAAACGGAAACCAGGTTGTTTGTTATCATCTAAAAAAAGAAAGTGAGCGGTCGAAGTCGTCGACGCTCACTTTCTGGATGCATTAAACCAATGAAGCCAATGCCGCAATTACTCAAAAGTGAATTATACAATTGCCTGTAGTTACCATTTCAGATCGTCTGCGTCGTCCCTGACTTATCTTTTGCACCCGGAATTTGGCGCAGAAGTTCCCGATGGGCTTTTAATTTTGGAATTGCCTTCAATACCGCCGCTTTTAAACTGGAGTTTTTGGAAACGCTGATAAAGCTTTCCAGTTCTGTTATTTTCGCAATATGCATGGTCAGCATCTCGCCAGCCCAGGCCGCATCAAAGTCTTTCCCCTCGGGGAATTTTGTTGGCGGCATCGTATTTTCCCTTCCGGGCTCTGTTACAGCGCCTGGTTTTGCCCCTGCAAGCGTTTGAAGTTCGTGGAGCATCGCTGTATGATCGGTTAACATGGTGGCTGCCGCTTTTTTGGTAGCCGGGTTTGTTCCTCTTTCCTGGCCAAGTTTAGAAAGCTGAATTTCCAGCTCATTGTCCATTATGTTTTTGCTTAAAAAGCCGGTATCAGACAGTACAGACATGCCATCGTGGGGATTAGCAGGTTTTACCGCCATCCCATCGTCGACTTTTCCTGGATTTACATTCATTGGATCGTTGGCATGACCTGGTTTTACGGTATCCCTTCCGGTTTGTGCAACCGCAGGGGCAAGGGAAAAAATAATGGTGGTCGATAGGAACAGTGTTTTTAAATAACCCTTTATCTTTTTCATATTTCGCGATTTAGGTCTTTAGAATTGTCGTATCAGAAAGCAAAAAAACTGTTCCACAGCCTGGACAACTATTGCCCCGATGCCAAGGATATGCAAAGCCTATCTGGGAATTCCAAAAGCGACAAAGACCCGGAAGTAGCTTCCGGGTCTTGAAATGGGTTGAAGATTTTATCTTCGGAAGAAAGCGCTCGCAATGCTGTCAGCACTTTGGCGGTGCATGGTTATATGAGGAAAATACCTGTCTGCATAATCAATTACGTCGCGGTGACTGCCGCTTGCCTTTTCCATTAAAAAGTTGGCGATACTGAGATCATGATCGGGCACCTGTGAATTGATATAAACAGAGTCGAACGCTCTGCCAGCAGGCAAACTGGTTAAAAGATCTTTTAAACTAACATGAATGGGATCGAGTGAGTCCTTTACTTCAACCCCGACGTTACTACCGAGATTTCGAAGGTCACTTTGTGCCATACTGTGTTGTTCCACCATCATCATTGCGAATTTTTTTACTTCAGGATTGGTTGCCTTGGTTGCCGCCAATGCGCCTGCACCAATTTCGGCAGAGTTACTGATGTTGGCCTGCATAATGAATGTCAGATCAATTTTGTTAAGTTGATCGTCTTCCGGCTTTGTGCAGGAAGCCAAAAATATTCCTGAGAGTAGACAAGCGGCGTAGATTACTTTCTTCATTTTCGATGATTTTAAATTATGGTAATTTGAAAATATATAATATTGGTTACATACAATAATTGTGCGTCATCCTATGACTAATGTTTTCACAAAATTTCTATACCTTTTATTAAACAATAAGGCTTGCGACGAGGAAAAAAATCAGCATTGGTGGTAAAATCCGTAAAAATTAAGGTGCAACAAGCCATTGGGGCCTGCTGCCGGCGATGATGGAACAGGAAGTATTATTGGCATTCGGTTTTGCACCGCCGCGATTAGGTCGTGAAAGTTTTAAGAAAGGAACGGTGGCTGATGCACGACGCCTAGTAGGTAAAAGTACAAGTGAGTGACACAACAATGATGCCCACTGAGGCAACGCCGGTTACAAAAAATCAGCGCCAATCCTCAACGTTCGCTCCTTTCCAGTTATTGTAACTGTCGCTTGTACATCTGCACAGCGTTTTCATACCCGAGATAAATCGCATCACAAACGAGTGCATGGCCAATTGACACCTCGAGTAGGCCAGGAATGTTTTGGGCAAAGTATTGCAGGTTGTATAAATCAAGATCGTGACCGGCGTTGATGCCCAACCCTAATCGATTTGCTGCTTTTGCGGCCTCCACGTACTGGCTGATGGCACTTTGTTTGTCTTCGTGGAAATGTTTTGCATATCCTTCGGTGTACAATTCAACCCGGTCTGTTCCTGTAGCCTTAGCCCCTTCGATCATCGCAACATCAGGATCAACAAAAATAGAAGTTCGGATACCGGCATTTTTGAACACAGAAATAATGTCTATTAAATATTGCTTGTTTTTAATTGTATCCCAGCCATGATTGGAGGTGATCTGTCCTAATGCATCGGGAACGAGCGTTACCTGGTGCGGCCTTACTTCAAGTACTAAGTCGACGAATTTTTGCTCTTCAGGGTTTCCTTCTATATTGAACTCAGTTACAATTGCTGCCTTAATCTCCCTGACATCACTGTATCTTATGTGCCTTTCATCGGGCCTCGGGTGTACGGTTACCCCGTCGGCGCCAAATCGTTCTGCATCTAGCGCCATCTTCAAAACATCCGGGTTATTGCCTCCGCGGCTATTTCTTAGGGTGGCAAATTTGTTGATGTTTACGCTCAATTTTGTCATGGCGCAAAGTTAAGGAAGAATTGTACGACCAACATTGATAGCCGCCGCGGCGCTTTTCGCGTTTCCTCACGGGTTGCATCTAAGCCCTTTGCGGTCGTCTTCCCGTTACAGCCATTCTATACTAATTACCAGTCCAAATTAATTACCGGTTGCTGCTTACACCTAAATTTGCACTTATGGCTTATCGCTCGCTGGAACATTGTCTGCTGGACCTGGAAAAAAACGGTCACCTCGTACGTGTTAAAGAAGAAGTAGATCCTTATCTCGAAATGGCTGCAGTACACCTGAGGGTGCATGAGGCAGGTGGACCGGCATTATTGTTTGAAAGGGTAAAAGGCTCCGCATTCCGCGCTGCCTCGAATATTTTTGGAACCTTAGACAGAAGCAAATTTATTTTTAGAGATACCCTCGAGTCGGTACAGCGACTAATAGAATTAAAGAACGACCCGGTGCAAGCGCTACGCCGACCTTTACGAAACCTCGACAGTGCGTTAGCGGCATTTAAAGCACTTCCATTGAAAGATGCTCTTGTAAAACCAGTCCTTTATAGCCAGGTCAAGGTGGAGGATCTGCCGTTGATTCAGCATTGGGAAATGGATGGTGGCGCATTTGTAACCCTGCCACAGGTTTACACAGAAGATATAGACAAACCGGGTGTTATGAATGCCAATTTAGGAATGTATAGGATTCAGTTAACCGGAAATGAGTATGATCTGAACAAAGAAATCGGACTTCATTACCAGTTACACCGCGGAATTGGCATTCATCAAACGAAAGCTAACAAGCGTGGACTACCCCTTAAGGTAAGTTGTTTTGTGGGTGGACCACCTTCACACACATTGTCGGCCGTAATGCCACTGCCAGAAGGCATCAGCGAAATGACATTTGCTGGCGTGCTTGGAGGACGGCGTTTCAGGTATACCTATGTTGACGGTCATTGCATTAGTACTGACGCAGATTTTGTAATTACAGGGGAGGTGTGCCCGGGCGAAAACAAGCCGGAGGGCCCTTTTGGCGACCATCTCGGCTACTACAGCCTCACGCACCCGTTTCCTTTGATGAGGGTAAAAACAGTTTATGCCCGAAAAAATGCGATCTGGCCTTTCACAGTAGTTGGACGTCCTCCGCAGGAAGATACTAGTTTTGGACAGTTGATTCACGAAATTACCGGTGATGCAATTCCTAAGGAAATTCCAGGGTTGAAAGAAGTACATGCGGTGGATGCGGCGGGTGTTCACCCCTTACTACTGGCTATTGGTAGTGAACGGTATACGCCATATAGCCCCGCGACACAGCCGGCGGAAATTCTTACCATAGCAAATCATGTGCTCGGCACGGGCCAGCTAAGTCTTGCCAAATTCTTGTTCATTACCGCCGATGAAACTAACCAGCTCAGGACAGGCAAGGTGCGCGAATTTATGGAATATATGCTCAGGCGTATCGATTGGTCGCGTGATGTCCATTTTTACACAAACACCACGATTGATACTTTAGATTATTCCGGAACGGGTTTGAACAGCGGAAGCAAAGTCGTCTTTGCAGCCTATGGTGATGTAAAAAGAGAATTGTCGAGAGAAGTTCCGGCGGAGTTTCCGGCATTGCAAAACTTTACGAATCCGCGTATATGTATGCCGGGAGTACTGGCACTTCAAACCCACGGGTTTCTAAACTATGAGACTGCCGTAGCGGAAATGGAAAATTTGAATGAACAATTGTTGGAAAGTCCAGAGGCCTTGCAACAAATACCACTGATTGTTGTTTGTGACGACAGCAATTTCGTTGGCGCTACGCTCAATAACTACCTGTGGGTCACCTACACGCGTTGCAATCCTTCGCACGACATCTACGGTATTAATGCTTTCTCAAAAAACAAACACTGGGGTTGCGTTGGTCCATTGATCATTGACGCCCGCATAAAACCACATCATGCTCCGCCGGTTGAAAAAAACACGGTTATTGAACAAAAAATAGAGCGTCTTTTTAACAAGGGAGCCAGTTTGTATGGCGCGTTAAATAAAATGGTCCTGTAGAAACTACAGGGCCAAAAGTTAAAATGGGACTACCAAGATTATTTAACGGTAAAGTCTACTGCTTTATCCCCCCAGAGCAAGTTGACGGTTCCGTTTTTATTTACATGAAAAGTCATTTTCTCTGTTGTCTGTGGTGCTTTTTTGGTTTCTAATACAACCCGCAACGCATCATCAGCTTCATTGTACTGGGTTCCCCATTGTTTCCATGTTTTGTTAAAAATCATTGTCCAGTTTTTTTCACCGGGAATACTGTACAAGCCATATTTACCGGCCTTTAGTGGATATTTTCCATCAATTTTTGCATCCTTTGTTATTTCGAAAACAGTAGTCTCATTTGCCCCTGTGCGCCAAACCTTGCCAAAAGGTGCGATGTCTGCACCAATCGTTCTGCCTTTAATACTTGGCTGGCTGTAGTCGATCGTTATTGTATTACCATCGCTAGTGGTGGCTGAAGCAGTAGCAGGTGGACTAGGCCTTTTTGATTTGTCGTCTTGGGCAAAACTTACACTGGTCAATAGGGTTGTTGCAACAAGAAAAGTAGTTACCATCTTTTTCATAATCATTCATTTTTTTTAAAAGGTATACAAAATAAAAGGAAGCAGTACAATAATTCAACAAAAAGGTTCGAAGGGGACTCCAGGCGTCCCCTGTTACTACTTTTGGCTTTAGGTGATTCATTTACCTCGCCCCTGCACCCGCTCTTTGCTAAAACGTTACAACAAACATGAAAACCTATTGAAGTTTGTTTTCTGCTTACGACCAAAACAATATTTTGGTAATCGGCAAGAAAGTTTTCAAGCCAGCCGATTGTCTCAATATCAAGACCGTTTGTCGGTTCATCCAGCAGCAGAATATCAGGATTGCCAAAAAGTGCCTGGGCCAGCAGTACACGAACCTTGAGGTTACCTGGAATATCTTTCATCAAACTGTTATGATATTCTTCTTTGACATCAAGACTGCTCAGCAGCGTACCCGCGTTGCTTTCGGCTTCATATCCACCCATTTCGCCAAATTCGCCCTCTAGTTCACCTGCCCGCATCCCGTCTGCTTCTGTAAAATCTTCCTTTGCGTAAATGGCATCTCTTTCGTGCATAATCTCCCACATCTTCTGATGTCCCATCATCACTGTGTTGATCACAGTTTCTTCTTCAAATGCAAACTGGTTCTGTTTTAAGATTGCCAGCCGCTCACCAGGCGTAATTTCTACATTGCCTTTATTAGAC
>Ga0068617_1000067_pt1 | contig 11692 bp, 13 predicted proteins | sample InSIn1SAF170_2_FD_77422 | JGI IMG/M metagenome (GOLD analysis project Ga0068617, IMG submission 77422) | Clean room microbial communities from NASA Spacecraft Assembly Facility at Jet Propulsion Laboratory, Pasadena, California, USA -... ...
AGTAAAACATGGGAAGAACATTTGAAGCATGTAAAGCAGACTCTAGATGTTTTGAAAAAAGAAAATCTCTATGTTAAATTATCAAAATGTTAATTTGGAAAAACATCTTTGAATTATTTGGGTCATATTGTAGGGGGTGGTCAATTGAAGGTAGATCCCTCTAAGGTTGAAGTCATTGTGAACTGGTCTAAACCAAATCTGTTATAGAAGTTAGGAGCTTCCTAGGAGTAGCACAATCTTGGAGAAAATTTATTGCTAACTTTTCCTTGATTGCAGCTCCCTTACATGCTTTGATAGGATTGAACAAGGTGTTTCAGTGGGGAGGAAAACAACATAAAGCCTTCAACACCTTGAAAGAAAAAATTAGTACAGAACCAGTACTAGCATTGCCAAATCTTCAAAGACCATTTGAGATTGAAACAAATGCGAGTGACTATGCCACGGGAGTAGTGTTGATGCAACATGGTAAACCCATATGCTATCATTCTAAGACATTTAATTATGTAGTAATGAATTATCCCACATATGGTAAAGAATTGTATGCATTACTACAGAGTGTGAAAAATTGGAAACGTTACCTACTAGGTAAAGAAACAGTTATACATACTGATCATCAACCACTTCAATATTTGCACTCACAAACTAAATTGCAGCAATCAAGACACTATAGGTGGATGGGTTTTCTACAACAGTTTCCTCTAGTCATCAGATATAAGAAGGGCATATACAATAAAGTTGTAGATATATTGTCTAGACCAATCATAAATGCTTCTACTATACTTAAGCATAATTCAATGTTGCATGAAAGCTTCATTGAACAATATGCTCAAGATGTAGATTTCAAAGATGTATATGCAACTTTAAGTCATGGAAAACAAGTAGAAGAATTGGATTATCATATAAAGGACCAACTCTTTTATCATTTGGGAAAGTTATGCATTCCTCAAACTAAAATAGTTAATATAATCCAAGAAGCACACACTTCTCTAATATCAGGTCATTTTGGTGTAGGTAAAATAGTTTCACAGCTGCAAAGATTCTGCTATTGGCCAAGAATGTAGGAAACAATTTCTAGATATATTAAAGGGTGTACCATGTGTGCTAAAAGCAAGGCCAACAATAAAAAACTAGGCTTGTACACTCCACTTCTAGTTCCTTCTCATTCTTGGGAAAGTGTTTCCATGGACTTTATTAGGGGACTCCAAAAATCTATAAAAGGTCATGACTATTTATATGTTATTGTGGATAGATTCAGCAAAATGTGTATTTTAATACCTTTTAACAAACAAATTATAACTGAACAAATAGTGAATTTGTTCTTTCAGCATGTCTGGGTGCATTTTCGGTTACCCACTTCCATTGTATCTGATTGAGATTCCTAATTTGTTGGGAATCTTTGGTCAAGTCTATGGGAGTTGATGGAAACCAGACTAAAGAAGAGCACAACCTTTCATCCATAAACAGATGGCCAAACAAAGATGGCCAATAGGATAGTGATCCAGTTGCTCAGGGGATATTGCAGCAAGCATCCCAAGCTTTGGGATGAACATTTATGTTATGTGAAACATTCTTACAACCATGCTAAACACTCTTCTACCCAAAGATCTCCTTTTGAGACTGGTTTTGGTTTTACACTGAGGTCTCCCTTGGATTTTGTACTTAGTAAATACATAACAGTTGATGGACACAGTGATGTGGACGAAGAAACTAAGTTCATTGAAAAAATCCAATAAATTCACCAGGCAATGCAAGAATAGCTAGAGAGAAGCTAGGCCAAGTACAAGGCAAGGCATGATAAGCATAAAATTGAGCATAGCTTCCAAGTTGGTGATCAAGTCTAGTTTTACATCAGCAAGGATAGAATGCAAGGTGAAGGTAAGAAGCTGAAGCTAATAAGGTATGGGCCTTTCAAGATACTTGAGAAAATTGGTGAGAATGCTTTTCACCTTGATTTTCCAGCTTACATGCACATCTATTTAGTAGTTAATGCAAAGAACTTGAGACTATTTGAACCTTCATTGATTGAAGATCCTGAAGAGAAAATTCAGTTTCCTTCTATTGATGATCTCTTGCCTGAATATCTCAATGAGTTGCAGGAGGATACAATTCTACACAGGAAGGTGAGAACTATGCACAAAGGGGATGTTGAGTACCTTAGAATTGGACTCAAAGGTTCAAAACCAAGCAGTGCAAGATGGATAGAGATTGGACAAGTGAGGAAGCTATATCCTCACATGATTAATTCTTAAAAACCAACTTTTGGTGGTCCAAAATCTTTTTCAGTGGGAAGGCGTGATCAAATTGGATCCTAGAAAAACCTCTAAGTCTTCAAACACTTGAAACTATTGCATGAGAAGAAATTTTCAAAAAGTCAGATTACATTATTGGGAGGAAAAAACATAAAGAAAACATCGAAAAATAGGCTTATCGGCAGTGAAAACAACTTTGAATCGGATCCGTCAGATATGGCCAATCAATGGTCTAAATCTGATCGACGAATTTCAATCGGCTATGGCAAAGGGAGGCTATTAATGGAGACCACAAGGAATACGCGATAGCGATCAGTAGGGTCAACAAGAATTGTCGATCAAGCGTGCAGATTGACGACCCACGTTGCATTGCAATATTACGTCGGAAAACCACCATGGAGTGGGGCCGATATACACATGGCTTGCGAAAGCTAGACCCGATAACATTATAAATGAGATTTGATATAATTTCAAGTCCGGTAAAAATACTTCTTCAATGTAAATCGCGATTTTTGTTAAATAAACGAAATACAAAGGATAAAGCAACGATGCGATGAACTGGACCCGAAAGGGTTTCTTAATGCTATTGTATGTTATTTCAATTCTGATAGAAGTAGGATTTTCATATTTTAATGTATCTTCCAATATAAAGGGAAATCAAAAAACAGGTAGGATTTCAGGTGGGCCAAAGGAAATAAGTGCTTTGGGTCAGGCTCCACCCAAGCCCATATGCTGGCTACCACATGTCCAGGAAGGAGAGAGAAAACCACCCTTATCGGGTGGTTAACTCCCATACGAAAGAGCCGATCGAAATGAACCACAACCATTGGATTTGGATCTCCCAGATCAACGGTGGAGATGCAATGTCGATATACAGGAATACCCGATAGGAGTATAAGGTAGATTTATGGATATTTGAAGTCCGATAAATAGTGTTTGGTGGAATTTTCTTGTGTTTGAACGTATTCCTTTGTGTAAACAGCCCATACGCTAACTACCACATGTTTAGGAAGGAGAGAGAAAACCACCCTTATTGGGCAGTTAACTCCCCTATGAAAGAGCCACCCAAAATGGACCACAACCGTTGGATTTGGATCTCCTCGATCAATGGTGGAGATGCAATGTCGATATAGTGGCAGACCTGATAGGAGTATAAGGTAGATTTATGGATATTTGAAGTCCGATAAATAGTGTTTGGTGGAATTTTCCTATGTTTGAACGTATTCCTTTGTGTAAATAGAGAATGAAAATTTCTAAGGATTTCAAAGACCATATGACCCATTCCATTATAGTATAGGTGGCCACCATCCCTGAAAGCATTTAGCAATGATTACTAATGCTCAGAGGGGGATCTGAGTAGATAGAGGTCGGGAAGCTAGAGAGCTCGAGAAGAGGAAACGAACAGGTAGTGCTGATTGGCTTTAAAGCCACAAATTGACAGAAAACAAACAAGAAGTGTTGAGACAAAGCAAAGACAAAGATAGAGAGTGATAAAGAGAGTCTGTGTACTCAGAGAGGCTTGAGGGGTTCAAGAAAAACTCTTGTTGTTGTATCTATTGTATGTTGAGACTCAAATTGAGAGGCCACCACCAAAGGCTGGACTAGGAGACGTAGCCCAGGAGTTTTAGGTGAACTCCATATTAAACTTACTATGTTTATGTGTGTTGTGTATTATGTCTCTTTAACTACTTGATTGTCTATGTATTTCGCAATGTTATCAATCCATTGCACAAAGTAACATAAGAAAATCCATGCACATGAGTTTGTAATACCTTAATAATTGTCTAACATCTCATTATCAGATCAACCCCTTTGTATACAATATCAGAGAAGTTGGAAGAGAAGCAGAAGAAATCCTTCAAAATCTCAAACTAACACAAAGCTTCATGTGGAGATATGACCCCTATGACTTCATCTGCAATAGAAGACAGAAAAATAATATGACTCCCTACATTCACCACCAAATCCCTAAAATTGAGAAATATGCAAATCAGTTGGAATGGGTGGAGAATTCTCTAGTGGACAGAGATAGCACTGAAGTTGTTGTTGAAAATGCACTAATTGATTTAGAGAAAAGGCTTGATGAAGGTTCTTTCCTGCAGGTGCAAGGAGAATCTCAAGCATAAGGAGAATCACAAGCACACAGTGAACAACACACAGAAGAAGAATCCTAGGTACAAGAAGAATAAGAGTAGCCAGACCGATTAGAGGAATTAGGTCAAACAGGTACACAGCAACCCAATATGAGTACTCCCCCTAACTTGCAAACTCCTCTAAATGAGGAAAGAAGCCTCAAAAGGGATAGGGACAGACCACTACATTAAGTAGAGCAACCATACAAACATATGCATAAACCAACCTAGTCAAAAGGTAGAGGTTAATTCATGTTTTAGAGAAATAATTCATAGAAGAAATAGTGGGGGCCACCAGCATAGAGAAAGAAATAAGTAAGCCTGCTACTCCTTCCGGGAACACACCAGAACCTTCCACATCTCATACTCAGATGTTGGAGAGGCAATAGAGTGTTGAAGTGTCCTCATTTAGGATGCCAATAGACAAAGATCAAGATATCAGAGAAAGTTACAAGGAAATCAAAGCCAGGAATGAGAGGCTAAAGGCTCAGACTTATGGACAATACCTCAAGATGGCACCTACCAACCAGACAAGGCTGATGTCAGCCTATGATGTGAAAGAAGGAAAAATGCAAATGACATTCATGAAACCCACTACTCAACAACCAAAATCAGCAGCTAACTTCTAGAAGATAGATTTTGAAGCGCTGGCAAAGGACATACATCCTATTGACCAGATTCAATTGCACAAACAGACAGGGGAGATTATTTGCTCCACCTCAATAGGGAAAGCCATTGCAGTCCACCAATTGCAGAACTCCCTGAATAATATATCAGCTCAGTTCAAATTGGAGAAGGCCTCTTCACAGGTAAAATACACCAGAAACAAGTCCGTAGAGGACTTAATCATTGAGTTGGGACATAATCACAAAGATGTAAAGGACACTAAAAAGTGGATAAAAAAGAAGAATGATGACATAGTTTCTTTGAAGAAGTAACTCAAAATTCCACCATTGCAACATCCACAAACAATAGAAGTCTTGGAAATAGAAGAAGGACAAGAAGAGCTTATGGACTTGTTCCTCAATCTAAATGACCAGTTGAAAGAAACAAAGAAAGAATTGGCCACATTGATTTAGTCTAAATAGATTGAATTAGCGACTACCTCTATAGATGTCATTCCCACAGTAACAACTACAGTCCGTTCAACAATGGAAACCTCTTTAGCACCAACAGCTCGACCTGCTATAGCACTTCCAATCACAACAGGATTTAAAATGGTAGGTACTTCAACAGAGAAGACAACAAAGTTAGTGAAATCCATGGAGGAAATGTCCATCCAAGCAACAGAGCTAAAAAATCTTAAGGAGAAAATGGCAATCCTAGAAACTAATTGTAAGCTTGCCCAAATACAGAAGAAAGAAGAAGCACAAAAAGCCCTAATGATAGGTGAGAAGATTAAGGTCCTAGAGAAGGATCTAACATTAAAAAATCCACTAGGACAAACTAAGGGTATGCTCTAGGCCAATACCATTGACTCTATCAATGATACTTGGCCATCAATTCAAGTAATATTTGAGCAAACAGAATTGTTGAAAGTAGCCACCAAAGCAATACAAAAGGTAAAGGAAGACCTAGGAGACTAGCCTGAGGATTTTAATCAACTCATCCAATTCTTGAACAGTAAGAACAGGCATGAACTAAATGAGCTTGGTGTGGAGGATAAAACTGAAGCCATCATTAAAGTCAAAATTGTTCTTTCTAAAAGAAACCTTATGCTTAACCTAGAGGAAAAATGCCATAACATGCAAGTTGGCATTGATAGATTCATGGCAAAGTCTCAAATTTTTAGGGATAAAGGCCTTCCCAGTCCCATTGTAATCAATGAAAAACTCATGACCCAATTGGACTATGTTGACAGATTAAAGAAATTCTCCAAGGAATAGGAAATCACTTCAGGAATCAAAGCATTGCCAATAGGGAAAGTATTTTATGATACTTTAGAAAATCTATTCTTCCTAGAGCATGAGGTGAAACATCTATTTGTCACCCAGCCAAAATTTTCTAAATATACTGAGATAGATGAGATGTATAGAAAGATTCTCAAGGTAAAGTTATCTGAAGATGAATGGTGAGAAAAAATGATAGATTTACTATAAGTTACCACAGTAAATCTGAAGGCAGGTGACAGGACAGATAAAGAGGGTCAAAGAGTAACAAGTTAAAGAGTATAAGTAAAATATTAAAGACAAATGTGGTTCCAGCATACAAATATCAGCCAACTTAAAGAGCTCAAATTTGAACTGCAGATAGCTAGCACTATCACAATAAAAGGGTCAACATGATGCAATTTTCCATATGTCTCTATCTTCATGCTTGAAGATGTTTTGATTTCCTAGATTAAATCTCAAACTGTTATGAGATATTTTGCAAATATTTTTTGTATAAATACTTCATCTTTTCAAGTATTTATTGTGGATTCAAACACATTTATGTAGACATTTTCCTATCAAGTTAAAGTGCTATTGTATCAAGACTAGATTGCTTGCTGGATCAAGGAATAAAGTAAAGAGATTTCATAGGATTCTTGTGTAAAGTGGAAATCAAATAAGTATTTTCTCTCTTGTGTATTATTTTTTTTCTTTATGTTTATTAATAATCATATTTGTTTCTATGAAATGTGAATGGTAAACTAGGAATGATATTTCATAACTTGCTTTAATGCACTCTGTCTTGATTGTTTACATTCTTAATGTTTTCTGCTAAACTATCTTAGTTAGGGAATTCTTAAATGCTCCCTTACTTCTGTAGTTACCCCCTCAGTCTATAGTAAAGGATTCTTAGTTTCCATTTTCTCATGATCACTTCCTATTCTTCATCTTGATCCCGGTCTAAGGATTCTTCATTTCCCTTTCACCCTGGTTAGGACTATCTCATCCATTGAACCTAAAGATTTGCCTTTTTCTTTGCTAGCCTGCGCTGTGAACACTCACTTTAGTGATCTACTCTAGCTAAGCCATCCTTTGATTGACTCCATAGCCCAATGGCTTGAAGGCATTACTCCATCCTTTTGTCCCTAGAATTCCACCACCTAACCAAATTCAAAACCTTATGAACACTAAGAACAAGCCTAAAATCCCACCCAAAACAAAGTTAAATTATAAAGAGAGAGTCTTCTCTGGACTTAGGTTGGCTAGAACACGAGTCTAAAAGATTAGGTTTGTGGTTACCTCGAATTATTCATTCTTTTGATATCTTCTAGGGAATACTTCTGAGTGATATCAGGAACCAACCTATAAGGAAAACCAATCACCTCATATTTTTTAGAACCAACTTGCAAGAGACACTAATTCCCTTAGATTTACAAGCACCAACTTGTAGGAGATGCAAATCCTCTCATATTTTCAAGAAGAAACTTGTTGGACACTAATCCCCTTTGGATTGTTGATACAAGCTCTTTTCCTATCAAATATATAATTCTTCACATTTTCAGATTGGATCTAGCACCTTCTTAATTCTTACACATCCATAAATAGTTAATTCATATATTCTTTCCTTTCCTTCTCTTTGACAATGATTTGTTCTTTCTTACTTAAGTAGCAGCCTTTTAGCACACCATACAACTCTTCACACTCATTATTGATGTATATATAACCCTTATGATCATGTACTTACACATAGTTTTCACAATTAGCCTTCTTCACACATGTTTTCTCCTCATGCATGTGCATACATGAATGTGCTTTCAGAGTACACATATGATCTATCACACACTTTGTTCACAATTGTTCTCTTATAGATCATCCATATTTATACATGGCCCTGACATTTTAATTTTTCCTTTAAATCTTCCTTGGCGCTTTTTCCTACCTAAGTCCTTTATTTTTGTTCTAACTCCCTTCTACACAACCATGTGATGCGACCATTGGATTAACCCAGAATTGTACTGAATCTGGTGTTCAAGTCAATCATCAAACTCACCTTTTATCTCACTAGACACACAAATATCCATAAATTCATTTTAGCACCTTCAGCTCCAAGTTTTAATCTGGAAATTCCTTTTTATCTTGCATTGGAACTAGGGTCTTAAGTCACCATTTTAGTGAATCGAGGGTCCAAGCACATTGTAAATGATGATGCTTTGTTAATCATCTAAATTGTTGAATGCCCAAATTTCTTTTCGTTGCTCCTTTCGCCCCAAGTGCTAACCATTAACTCTTAGTAGCCCTATGATGTAATCATGATCTTAAGTCACTATTGTAATGAATTTGAAGTCTAGGTACCTTTTCAAATGATGATTTTTTTTAATAATCTAGATTACTATATCCTAGAATTTCTTTTCATTACTCCTTTTGGCTCAAAATGTTAACCATTAACTCCTCATGACCATATGTTATAATCGTGATCTTAAATCATCATTATAATGAATCTATGGTCTAGGACATTGTTGAGGAGGATGATTTCATAACCATATGGTTTAGTGGATGCCTAGATGCCCTTTCATTGACCTTTCAACTCTAGGTCCTTAACTCTCAAATAGTCATGATTGCATGTTGAGACCTTTTCCTTCTATGCAAAACTAAGATAACTCGAATAATTACCTTTATATAGTATCCCAATAAATAGAACTACAGATGATGGCCTTTTCACATCAAAATGTAACCAAAAAAATTATTTCTATCACACCAAACTATTGTGTACTAGATCATTTCAAATTTTGGTTAACTTTAAAACTCTTGTATTATAATACCCTAGGATAATAAGAATTTCATACTTGACTTACCAAATATATTGTTGTTGGAAAACTTCTTGTAACATCGGGACTTCTCATACTTATATCATTTAATTGTTTGTTTATTTCAACACTCTGATCCTCTCGTAGCTTAGTATAGAGCCTCAAATGAGCTATGTCACTTTCCAAGTCACATCCCATGTCATATTATTTGACAAATCAGATCCTACCATGTGTTTGGGCATTGACTGTATCGACCATGTATCACCTACCAATGTTCTAGTGGGCTAGCTAAATATTCCATTTCTTTCTACCATATGTCACACTCGACTTCTACCATGTCACTTCCTTTCCTTGACATTACTACCACATCACACTAGTGCCATGTCATACCATCCTAACATTTGATCTATTCCATCCAGTACCCAATTCTCTAGTACCCCAATATACTTAAACCTTGCCTAAACTAGTGCAATAGAGACTTAACCAAGATTTAATTAATTCTAATGATGGATTAGTGGTAATGATTACAGAGGGTCAAGTCCATGGAAAACACCAATTGACTTAGTTAGAATGTTTTTGTGCTAATTTCATACTAAATCATGTTTACATTCTCATATGTTGAATCGTTCCTTCAGGTTATACCGGACCTACCAAACTTCATGTGGGTATGTCATAGAAATTCTAAACTTCATTCAAGGAAGAATAACCAAATTTCTTTCGAGGAAAACACCATATTTTGTTCATGGCCTTGGTTGAGAACTCCCCCTAAATTTGATAATCGTGTATTCTATAGCAACTCCCCCTTACCTTCATATCAATGACAACATATTAAACATTAGGAAGAAAACATAATGAAGACCCATTAATCATAACTATAGATTATTGATTAAATTCTACCCATGATCCAATTGTATGAGTTAAAATTCCTTCACATCTAAATTATAATAAGCCTTTTTTAAGACCAAATTGCATGATTATAAGCTTTTCAAAGGTTAATCTTCAGAACAACAAATTTAATGTTTTCCATTTTGATAAAATGTATATGATCTTGGGCTAAACCCAATATATTGTGAATATACCATTTTAGAACAAATCTAAACTACACTTATGATAATAAGTCACTCAATATTGGCTCAATCCATAAAGAAAACACTTTTTCTATTAACATGTAGATTATTTTGGAACATGAGATTGTCCAAAAAAAATTCAAAAGCTTTCACACCTCGCTTCTTAGGCATCAAAATTTTAGCTAGGTTATTGTATTCATCTTCGTCATCATTTCAAAGAGAATGGGAGATCATAGATACCACTAGTGAACATCTTAGATTTAAACAAGAGTGAACCCTTTACAATTGCCTTGAATACCAAAAAAACAATCAATCCTTCCATATACAACATCTTTGTTCCTACAAAATTATTCCATGTTGGAACTAGGTTAATGAAATAATGTCCTAATGCATATAGTTTAAATTTCAAAGCCAAAATTTCTCTCAATGAAAGGGTCAAATTAAAATCCATGATCCTACTACCAGAGCATCATAATAAAAAACATGTGCATCTACCAATGAAACGTATAAGGGTTCTCCATCTACATAGTGTCCACATATATTGACGATTTCAAATGAAATCCAAACTCCTTTACATCCATAATAGTTGAAATTAAATTCAAGATAGAAGATGAGGAAATCACTTGAAAACTAGGACTATAGGTTTTCAAAAACTCCCTAACATACCTACAACATATATTTTGTTCAAGGACCATCCCTTTAACCAAGGATCTCTCATCCAATACACCTTCAAACCTATTGATGCGTCCCATTAATAGGTAAATTTTGAAGATCACTATGCCATCCTCGAGTCTTAAAACTATCCTTCTCTTATATTAATTCACACTTTTTACTCTATTATGCTTAGTAAGAGGAGTAAAAGGTGTTTGTCATAGTATGTGGCCTAATGTGGTTTAATTATAGGAAAATGAAGCATTTTTTAGGCTATTACTATGCAGGGGCTTTATGGATATAACTAGGAGAGAATCTAGGGGCTTTTCCCACCTTCTGATCACAATATCCTCTCTCACCAGTTTGAATTCATTGGCAGCAGAGTGACTCCCAGTCCAACTGAAGAACAAGAGGGACAAGATCCACCATTTGTGAGATCAAGGTGGAAGCCACTCCTACTTCCAAGGGAGTTTCTTGTTAGGAAATTATATATTACAGAGCAATGGAACACATAGAATATTGCAGAAATATAAACACAGAAAACACACAAAACAAGAGACACACAGATATACGTGGTTCACCCAGTTTGGGCTACGTCCACCTCAAACAGCCAGTCCTTCCTTTCTATTATCCAGCAAAATGAAGAGACACAACCTACAGCAAAACCGCTGTAATATCCTTTGTTTTCTCTCACAGTCTCACCTCTCTGTTTCTCGCTCACAGAATACACATCTATCTCACAGCCTCAAATACAATGCCCTCATACAAAGAGAGGGGTTTCCTTCTAGGGAAAAAAACCCTAAACTAAACATAAGTTCTACCGTTAGATCATCCGCCTAATGAATGGCCCAGATTGACTAGAAATTACTATACTTTTACAAGGAAATTTTACATCTATTCTTAGCTTCGGGGGCACTA
>Ga0068617_1000071_pt1 | contig 11545 bp, 4 predicted proteins | sample InSIn1SAF170_2_FD_77422 | JGI IMG/M metagenome (GOLD analysis project Ga0068617, IMG submission 77422) | Clean room microbial communities from NASA Spacecraft Assembly Facility at Jet Propulsion Laboratory, Pasadena, California, USA -... ...
ATCAAATAGCTGAACTTGATGTGCCTTATTAATAACTAATGTATCTGTTATTGATCCTGTATATAGCTCGTGATTGATAGTTGCTACAACTACATAAGTACCTGCATTTACCGGAGCATTAGTATTTCCGTTGTAGGTAAATGTTACAGGCAATGATGGAGGATTTGTTGTAGCGGTAGGTGTTAATGCTTTACCATCGTATACCTTAGTCTTATCAGCTAAGGTAACGGTAGCAGGTGCTTTATTAACATTAAATGTTCTATCGGCGAATGCATAATTAACTGCACCGGTCCCAGCTTGTTCAGCACGTATTGTAACAGAACCAACGCCGGTGACAGTAACAGTATTTCCACTTATTGTTGCGGGACCGCTAAGTATTTTATAAGTAACTGCTAAACCTTGGGAAGATGTTGCATTTACAACAAAAGGTGCATCTCCATAAGTTTTATCAGGGATAGAGTCGAAATTAACAACCTGGCCTGTAGAAACGGTTATGATGGCAGTATCGCGGCTGCACTCGTTTGTACCGTCAAAGACAGAAAGCTTATAAGTACCTGCACGAACACTTTCAGGATTTACGGCAGTATCGGGTGCCGCAATATCTTCATACTTAACAGTGGTGAATGGAGTTACATCGTACAACTTACTGATGTTAGTAGTGCAACCTGAGCATGCATAAATAGTTGTATCTGCACCAAGCGTTACATTATAACTAAGGTTATAAGAATAGCATGAGTTGATGCTATTAACTCTTATATAAAAAGAATCTGCAGTCTGGCAACTCAAATTAATAACGCTGTTTGTTACATCACCGGGATAGTTGTAGTAAGCAACATTCTGGCTGTATACCTGGTTATTATTTTTATCGTAAGCGGTAATATAAAAAAGTCCCTGGCCGCCACCAGTGTTGGTGGTTTTCAAACGAATTACCATTGTTCCTTTTGAAGGAAGCTTTGTCTTGAAGTAATCTTCATTATCAGATACTCCCCCTACAACATAACCCACATGCCCTACAGCTGAATCTTTGGCATTTAATAAAGAAGCCTGGGAAATAGTGTTGTTGGGTTCAATATCTTTATTGTTAGTTATAATAGCCTGCGGAAGAACTTTATAACTTATCTTATAATTGTAGGTTTGAGTGCTTTGGGTAACCCTAAAATAAAGAGTATCACCCGCTGAACGACAATATAAATCTACACTGTCCTTGCTAACCTGATCAGGATAAGAATAGTAAGCAGGAGTGTTATTAAACAAGTTGCCGTTATCCTGCCTTTGATCGAAACCACTTACATATAAAAGCCCTTGTCCATTACCGGTGTTGGTTGCTTCCATATATACTCTCACCACACCATCTGAAGGGATAACGGTTTTATAATAATCGACCGCATCGGTTACAGAGGCACCGGAAACATAGCCTATATGCCCTTTGGCAGTATCACCTATATTAAATGGTATTGCCTCTTTGAAAGTATTATTAGGCTCAGCATCGCTGTCTGCCGGAGCACCTATCTGTTTATAGGTTATCTTATAATTAAAGCATTGAATACTTTGAGTGACCCTGAAATAAAGCGTATCTCCGGCTGCGCGATTAAAAAGGTCAATACTATCTTTTGAAACATCATTAGGGTAAGAATAGTATGCAGGGGTATTGTTAAACAAGTTTCCATTATCCTGTCTTTGATCGAAACCACTTACATATAAAAGGCCTTGACCATTACCGGTATTTGTTCCTTCCATGTAAACTCTATACTTTCCGTCGGCAGGTAATATTGTTGTGTAATAATCAACTCCGTCCGTTACCGAATTACCGGCTACATAACCAATATGTCCTTTTACAGTGTCGCCTATATTAAATTTAATAGCTTCTTTAAAAGTGTTGTTTGGCTCAACATCATTGTCGCTTGGCGCACCTATTTGCTTATAAGTTATTCTATAATTATAACATTGCATACTCTGGCTAACTCTGAAGTAAATCGTATCACCTGCTGACCGACAGAAGAAGTCTATACTATCTTTACTAACATCTCCGGGATAACTATAATAAGCAATCGTATTGTTAAATAAATTCCCGCCTTTTTTACGTTGATCGAAGCCACTAACATATAACAAACCCTGACCATTACCCGTATTCGTTCCTTCCATGTATATCCTATACTTTCCATCGGCTGGTAATACCGTTTTGTAGTAATCAAACGGGTCCGATACTGCATTTCCGGTAACATAACCAATATGCCCCTTCACCGTCTCTCCTACCTTAAAACTTGTCGCTTCTTCAAAAGTATTATTTGGCTCAACATCATTATCAGTAGGTGCACCAACCTGCTTGTAGCTTATTTTATAACTAAAGCATTGCATATTCTGAGTAATTCTAAAATAAATCGTGTCCCCGGCGGAACGACAGAAAAGGTCAACACTATCTCTACTAACGTCTCCGGGATAGGTATAGTAAGCGGGAGTGTTATTAAACAAATTTCCGTCTGCTTTACGCTGATCAAAGCCGCTAAAATATAGTATGCCCTGGCCGTTACCGGTATTTGTACCTTCAACATACACTCGGTATTTACCATCGCCTGGAAGCACGATCTTAAAAAAATCTGTATCATTAGTACAGACCGAACCTGTTACTTCATTAGAAATGGAAAAAAGATTGGCTGTTACAAAATTGTTATTGTCCTCATTTTCTGATTGAGCAGATGTAGTTGCTGAAAACAAAAACAGTAATCCAAAAGACAATACAAGTTTTACAATTAGTTGGTAGAAATTTTTCATTTAGCAGTCTTTGAAAAGTATAATAGTTATGAACGTTAGTACATGCAGCATCTCAGGCAGTAAAGTTCTGCCTGTAATGGGTGATTATATAAAGGGTATGGTTTAAGTCTGCATTGAACTTACTATAACAGACATAGTTGTAAGAGGTGTAGATATAATTACCATAGGTTAAAGGGTTTTAATAAATAAAAAGATGAAGCAAAAACATATTGATTCTATTCATTTTTTCATTTGCTATTGTTATTCTGCTATTAGAGTATTCCAAAATTTAAAAGCAGTGTCAAATATTCTAAAGTTCTTTAGCTGCACCTATAATTAATTTGTATTAGTATTTATGACTCATAAAAAATTTCCTTCTAAGAGCATTTTTTATTTTTTTAAATTTTAAGATGACGAGAACGATAATACATGTGCAGATATTGTATAAAGATGCCATAAGATTATACCGTACAAGTGAGTGACACAACCGGAGCTGCATAAAGAACTAGTGATGGCTACAAAATAACTACTACGACATTAACCTAAGTAAGCAGGAATTAAATTGAAACATCAGACAATTTTTATTACTATTTTTAGTTTTATTTAAGATCATTATTTCTGGCAATAAGAATCAAAAGATTTTTTACATAATATTTATGCAAGGAAAGATTGTAGCATTATTTATTTACTTCGCCTTTAATGTTTTCAATTGTTATAGCCAGACACCCACCATTGCAGAGATTAAGAAACGATTAGCACTTACACAAAACAATCAACAAAAATTAGATGTGCTTTTTTTGCTTTGCGAGCAAAGACAGTCTTTAAGTACCGACACATTACAGAAGTATGCATTCGCATCAAAACAACTTAGTGTTAAAGTAAATAACATTTATAAAAGAGCGTGGGCCGATTATTATGTTGCTAACTATTTTGTAAAAGCGGGCTTATTAGATTCAGCGTTAGATGTTTGTAACAGTAACATTGATGTTTTTGAAAATGACAGGCGAGAGCCAAAACTTCTACTTAGGTTTCTTGCATTGAAAGCGCAGGTACTTGTAAAGAGTAATAAATATAAAGAAGGACTTGCGGAATTTTATAAAACACTATCATTAGCAGAGCAAGGGAATGATACTTTAATGCAAATGATTGCTAAGAACGGTGTAGGCTGGGTTAATATGGAGATGGATCAAAATGCGGAAGCGCTGAAATGGTTTCTCCGGGCTTTACAAACATCAACTGATAGTATCCATCATCAAAAAAACGGCAATATCTATTCTAACATTGCTGCTACATATACTGCTTTACATCAACATGATTCTGCTGAATACTTTATAAAAAAAGCAATTGACTTTTCGGCAAAAGATGAAAACCTTTTTTTTCTTGCAAATAGTTTCAACATACTTGCAGACATATATATCGCAGAAAAAAAACCACTGCTGGCGGAAGTTCCTTTAAAAGAGGCCATTAAGATAAGAGAGCAAATTGGAGATCCGTTTTACATTGTTTCTGACTTAAGCCAATTAGCAATATTTTATGCCCAACAGTCAAAACCTAAAGAAGGCATGGCTGCAAGCCTGAAGGGAATTGAAATAGCTAAAAAGTTTAAGCTTGATAGTAAACTTCCTTACCTGCAATTTGCATTAGCACAAAACTATAAAGCTTCTGGTAACTATTTAAAGTATGGCGAAATACTTGAAAAGGTATTGTCGTTAAAAGATTCCGTCTATGAACTTAACAGTGAAAAAGCAATTGCTGAAATAAGAACAAGATATAACCAGCAAAAACAAGAGAATTTAATCATCCAGCAAAAGCTGGCCATCAACAGAAAGAACTCTGTAATTTTTGGTGCGTTAATTATTGTTTTCTTTGGAATTGTTATTGCCATCATTGTTTTTAACAACTATAAGAAAAAACAAAAGTTAGTTGTAGAAAATATAAAGGCCGAAGAGAAACGGAAAGCACAACAGGCAGTAAAGCTTGCTGAAGAGAATGAGCGTAAAAGAATCTCTGCAGATTTGCATGATAACCTTGGAGCTTATGCATCGGCCATTTCATCTAACGTTGATGATCTTGTAAGTGATAATGGTGCTGTAAATGATTCAGCTATTGTTAGCATTAAAAATAATGTTGATGATATTATTAATAGCCTCAGCGAAACGATATGGGTGCTTAATAAAACCGAGATTTATATTACCAGTATAAGCGATCGCTTTAAAACATATGTATCTAAAATTCGCGATGCTTATCCTGATATCTCTATTAATATCAATGAAAATATAACAAACAACACTACCCTATCGCCAGAGGCTGCGTTAAATATGTTGCGCATTATGCAGGAAGCTTTTCATAATGCTATAAAACATAGTAAAGGTGACTGCATAACTGTTGATATAGTAAGTAATAATAAAATTGAAGTAAGTATTATAGACAACGGAGAAGGAATAATGAACATTATCAACTCTCCCGGAAATGGACTAGGCAACATGCAAAAAAGAGCAAAGGCTAATGGCTGGAATTTAAAAGTAAAAAAGTTGCAACCAAAAGGAACTGCCGTAGAACTTTTTACGTGATTAATACAAATTGATTATTGACAGCTTTTTTATTTTTTAAATCTTTGTGGCACCAAATATGTCAACTCTAATTGCTTTTGCAGAAGATAACGCAGTAAACCGTCAAACTTTTATTAATAAGGTTAGTCAATTGCCAGACCTTTCTATTGTTATTACAGCAGAGAATGGGCATTTGTTGCTGCATGAATTAAAAGGGTTACCAACACATAAACATCCGCAAGTTGTTTTTATGGATCTTGAAATGCCTGAGATGGATGGCATACAAACTATACGAATAGCAAAGGCCCTTTATCCCCATATACATTTTATTGTATTAACTGTTTTTGATGACGATGAAAAGATATTTGAAGCAATACGCGTTGGTGCATCTGGGTACTTACTAAAACATGAAAAGGCTGAAGCTTTGCGCAATGCTATAGACAATGTTTTAATTGATGGCGGAGTACCTATGAGCCCGGCAATTGCACGTAAAGCAATGGAAATGCTCAGTCGCTCTCAGCCGGTAAGCAACACCAACACTGGTAGTCAAAACGAAGTTGACACGATACTTTCCGCAAGAGAAAAAGAAATTTTACAATACACCATAAAAGGCCTTGATGCTAAAAGAATTGCAGACATTTTAAATCTTAGTGTTAACACAGTTCGTAAGCATACTGCAAATATTTATTCAAGGTTGCACGTTAATTCTAAGGCGCAGGTAATGCATTTAGCACACGAACTTAAATGGTTTGAATAGGCACTTAGTGGTGAACAATGAAATCCATATTTGTTCACCAGCATTTTTTTTCATAGCATCATCGTTGCGTCGCACTACTTTCATCCACATATCTTTTAGCATCTTTAGGTTTCCCTATAAACAGCTTTAATAACAATGTAAAATTCCTATTTAAGTAAGCTTTCTTATCCGTCTTCGATTCACTTCTCAAACTAAACCTTCATCTTCTGTAACAAAAAAGTAGAGTTGGAAGCCTCCGCTCCAACTCTACTTAAGCCACTACTTTTCTAAAACATCATTTGTTTTGGCTTTTTGTTTTTTCTCATATCCTTTCTTAACGCCGTAACCAATGCCAGCGGCAAGAAGTATACTTATACCACCATCAATAGGTGCATCAGGGTCGTCTCCCGGACCTTCCAATTGGGCATGAAGCACTAATGGCATGCAGTATATAAGGAACAGCATCAATAATACTCTAAGCAGTGTTTTCATAAATACAATTTTTATTAATTAAGTTAGTTGATGATGATCTGTTGGGTTGTTCTATTCTCGCCATTACTAATTAGTACCTGGAACATGCCTTTCGATACAACACTTCGCAGATCTAAAGGAACGGTTACAGATCCTCCATCGTGTTCAATAGTTTTGATAAATACTTGTTGACCACTATTATTAAATAACCTCACTACATATTTGCCCTTTGGCTGGTTATCTAACTTAATGTACAAGGTCTGGTCTTTAACAGGGTTAGGATACATTACTATGCTACTTCTTGCCATACTGATCTTAACATTTACAACTTCACTGTATTTAATGTCCCCTGAATTTTCAACAGCCTTTATCCTGTAGAAATTATTGTCGTTTGGTTTAGCATCGAACCAGTTGTAAGAAGCTCCCGTGTTATTGTTAGAGGTTGCGGCTACACTTCCAACCTTTGTAAAGTTGTTGCCGTCAGTTGATCTCTCCACTTCATAATGGTGCACATTAGTTTCTGTAGCAACTTTCCATTCAACCTGTACTCCATCATTTTTCTGGGCTGCTTTTACTGTTGTAAAGTTTACCGGCAAAGCACCTGCTGCTTCAAATACAATTCTAAAACGATTAGGATCGGCAGAAGCAACGTCTGATGTTATGTTGAACTGCACCTTTGTTGTCTCTTTCAGGTTAACAGCAGTTTTAGTATTCAACCAGGCATCTTCAAGGTAGGCTGCTGTTACAGTTCTGTCAATGCCGGTTGGACTAATCTCAAACTGGTAACTCTTAGCCTTCATGTTGTAAATCCTTAGGAACATTGTATCAGTATTGCTTATCACGGGTCTTCTTTCAACCGTAAGTAGTTTACCATCTCTAACTACTGCAATGTTCTCATCTATATTGTCAAGCTTGCCTGCGTCTTCACTTGTTACTGCCTTAGTATAATCATCATTATACCTTGTTACTGCAGCATCAACAAGTGTTACAGTATTATCAGCATTAACTACATTTAGGTTTACCTGTAACTTACTGTCATTAACTGCACCCGTTCTAAATGCATTTCTCTGCATTGCCGTCTTACTATTTTCAGCCACCACTATTGAGCCCGTACTTCCGCTACCTTCCACAAAGAATGCTTGTCCGCTTTCAATCATCGTATTGGCACTTGTATAACTTCCACCACTTGTTAGTGGCTCATAACCGTCCGCCGCATCAAATAAAACATACGCACCTACACTTGCTCTCTTCGGATCCCAAACATAGAAGCGCGAAGGAATATTTGTTTTTGTGATCTTTGTAAAATCAATCGATGAAGCATACGGATTGGCAACTAATGTAAAGCCTTTAGAAGGCACAGTTACCGCCGGCTGCGTACCTGTCTTTAAAGTACCTGTTACTCTTAACACAGTGTTATTTGCAGCAGCATTTGCACCTTGCGAAAGATCGATCGTTCTATCGCCTCTTACAAATACCATATACCCCTGTTGATCTGTTATTGAAGCCAAAGTTGAAGCTACAGAGTTCCAGATGTTCAACGACTGGTTATAGGTTTTTATTGATGAACTATTGAAAGGGCTTTGATCGAAGCCATTAGCTATAGTACCACCGGTAATTTGTGTACCATAACCAGGAGTATTTATGCCACCTTCCTGCCATGCTGCTCTTATGTTTTGCGCACTTGCAAACGGAACACTCAATAACCTCCAGGCACGCCTTGCCGGTATAAAACGTTCAACAGTTACGTTACCTGTTATAGTTCCTGCTGACTCTCCAATACTTCCTGAACCAGTGGAGTTAGAGCGAAGTGTAAGGCCGTTATTAATTACTGTTACTGTATTACCTAATGCTACCGATAGTACACCACCAGGTTCAACCACAGTTTCATCAATCGTTACATTTTGAGTTACTGTTACAGTGTGTCCACTTTGTATTGCGATAGTCTTTGAACTATTGCTTGGGCTAACTGTTGCAGCCTTCCATGTTATACTATCTGTAGATGATTGCCACGTTGATGGATCATTCCAATTACCTGTTATCATTGACCGGTAGTACTCCTGATCCGTTGCGAGATTTACAACAACATTTACGACATCTGTAGTGAAGAGTTTACCATCACTTACTATTAAAAGGAAAGGATAAGTATTACCCTGGTTTAAACTTGTAACAGTAAACTTCGGTTTAGCAGATGTAGAGTCATTTAATGTTATTCCTGCAGGAGCTACCCATGTATAGGTGATAGCATCAGCATCAGGATCAACAGATGCAGATGCATTTAGCGTTACCTCACCTGCTTTCGTGATAATAAGATCTTCACCTGCTTTAGCAACCGGCGCCCTGTTAGTTGACAACACTGTCCATGTTGCAGTTGCTATTGCGTCACCTTTAGCACCACTGCTATATTTACTAAACGATTTGGTATTAAAGCTTAGCTCGTAATTACCGGGAAGAATACTTGCTGTACGTAATCCTGAAACCTGGTATAGTGTATCGTTTATTGCTTTAAAGTTTAATGCACTTGTTGATACTGTTACGCCATTTCTCTTAAGCGTAATTGCATTTAAGAAACCATCTTCGCTTAACAACTTAGCTGATACAGCCATTGATAGAGTATCTACCTGTCTCGCTATGCTTATATTCTTCTCAATAGCCCATTGTGCTGAAAGAGGTATTTGATCAACATACAGTTTTTTCTCCGCTATACCTGCCCCTCCATCTTCACCAATGGCTGTTACACGTATGCCTGTATTGCCACCGGCAACAAGTGAAACAGGAATTGACACCTTACCTGCAGGTACATTTTGAACAATTGCAAGAACTGACTCTCCACCTCCATCAACCTGTGACACTGTAACCTGTGAAGCATTTTTATCCATACTAAATGTTACACTTACAGATTGCTCAGAAGTAATACCATCGTTATTAGAATAGCCTCCATCAGGTGTTATACCAAGGCTAGTGATACCAACAATTGCTGAATGATCTACTGTCCAGCTCACTTGCTGTGAGCCGCTTCCGCTGTTGCCTACAGCATCTTTCAACCCTTGAAGGTTTAAGGTTAAGGTATAGTTACCATCAGGGTAAGTAAGCATTCCAAAGTTTCCTGCTATCCAGGTTTTCATGTCTGTGTTAGATAGCTGATCAATCCTAAGCGGTATTACTTCGCCGTTCCTCGTTAACTGTATATAAGATGTATTGAAGCCTACTACATCTTCATTAAACTTAATGTTTACAAATGGTATGTGTTGCGGATCAATTCCACCTATGTTAGATTTCTCAAGGCTTAATACAGTTGGTCCTTCATTGTCTACAGTAAGTGTTATAGATTGTTCCTGTGTTCCCGGTATTTGGTTGATGGACTTAATATTTGGTAGATCAACAACGAAGCTATAGTCTCCGCTTTGCGTAAGAATGTTTTTCAATCCTGATAAGTAGAACAACTTGTGATCTGCTCTTACAGAATCTATAGTTACCATACCTTGTTGAACTATACCATTTTTCATAATCTTAAACCTTGCAGGTGTTACTGAAGCTTCATCTATTGCCAGGTTAAACAGAACCTGTATTGTATCGTAGGATGATGCTACTTTGCTTGCAGGTATTGCTCTAAACTCCTGGACTGTTGGCACGGTTAAGAATTGTGTCCATGTTGCTTGTTTGCCTGCTACACCATTTATACCATATACATCTGCAACATTAGCAGCCTGAACAGTTAATGCATAAAAGCCGTTGCCGATAGTTAGTTTAGAAAGATCAATATTAAAAGTAGCTGTATCAATTTGAGTGATGACTACCGAATTGTTTATGATGTTCTGTCCCCCCTGGAAAGTAAGATTCAAGTCTTCGTATGTGAATGTTGCAGGATCAATTGTTTTATTGAAATGAACCTTTACATTCTCAACCTGTGTAGCTGTTACTTGTTTAGGCACACCTGTTATACTATCAACTTTCGGCACATTAAGGTTCTTTGGTTTCCATACAACAGTATAGCTTACAGGTTCAACAGAAGAGAATGTATCAACAAAATGGAATTTGTTTTCGTAAACCGGAGCCTGGCTTACCGGCAGGGTTACAAAGGTCAACCATGCATTATCAAGAGGTATTTTCTGTCCATCATTTCTTGTAACACTTGCTAACTCATACAGCTTGTTTCCCGGATCGTTTAGCTTAATGTAATTCCAACCCGTATCAGAAGCTGTTACAGTAAGCTTATTGGTAAATGAAGGCCCGGTTACAGGTGCTGAGAAGCTACCTGATGCAGCAGGGTAAACTTTAGAAGTTCTCTTACCTTGGGAGAAGTAAATGACATCAGGATCGTTATGAAGATCAAAAATATCATTAACAAGGAAGTCATTTATCTTATCATCGTTTGCTCCGTACTCACGAATACTCCTGGTAAGCTCGTGTAACTTTACACCCTTTACAAGGCTAAGTTCAGGATTACCAAAGCTGTTTGCATGAACAACTTTTGCATCGTAACTAACAAACTTACCTAACAAAGAACTGGTAAAATACCATTGTCCTATTCTTGTTTGTAAGGCAGGTATTGTTCCGAAGTTAATATCTGTTACACCTAACTTTTTTAGGTTGTCCCTGGAAGTTTGAACCTACTAAATTAAAATTAACAGCAAGCCCTTTTTCATTCTCTACAATTTTAGGTTGGGCTGATGAGATGGTCATATTAACTGCAGGACCGTAACCCTGGTTCTCTACCATTACCGCTAACTCAGCCGGAATAGATGGCTCAATATCAGGAGACGTTAATGCATCATCACCGAGAATATTACGTTCCATGAAGTAATGGAGCATAAGATTTGGACTTGGGTTAACAGTCAACTCAACATTAGCTAAAGGCATTGTTACGATCTTTTTAGCATAAGGATCCAAGTAACGAACTGTGCCTCCAAACTTGTAATTTTTAGAAGCAGTTGGAGCAGCACCTACTTCAGGAATAAATAAGAATTTAACTGAACCAGTAGCTTGTGCACCAATGTTTCCTGTACCTGTTACGTCAGAAAGATTTTTAAGGCTCTTTGTTTGA
>Ga0068617_1000075_pt1 | contig 11496 bp, 7 predicted proteins | sample InSIn1SAF170_2_FD_77422 | JGI IMG/M metagenome (GOLD analysis project Ga0068617, IMG submission 77422) | Clean room microbial communities from NASA Spacecraft Assembly Facility at Jet Propulsion Laboratory, Pasadena, California, USA -... ...
AAGAAAAAGCACCCCAAACTTTAGCATATATGCAAAACATAGCTGTTAGTGTAGAAGCTAATTTGATAGCCAAAAGGAACAGGACTAAAACAGAAAGAAGAACTACTTTCAAGGAAGAACCCTCTGCTTTAGATCAGAAGCTGGATGCAATAATACTGGTATGCACAGACTAGGTGACAGAGTAGAATCAGTTGAAAGGAAGTCATCATGGGAAGGACCACAAAATAACCCTATCAGGAATCCCAATTTCAGAAGAAACCAGAATCCAAATGTTGGAAAGGCTAGCCCAGAACCGGACATTAGACCCCCTTTCCAAGAAAACTATACTGAAGCATCTACATCCAATGAACAACTAGATGACACTCATATTAATTTGATGGGTTTAAGTGATGACCAGCAGGTTTTTCTAAGCCAAGAAGATCAGGAAGATGATGATATTAATCAATTCCAAACCAAATCAGGTGAGTCTTTTGATTTCAAGCAAGGCTATGACACAGGTGTTTTTGAGGTTCATAAACAATACAAGCTAAGAAGCAGGACTGTAAATGTGACACAGCCTGAAAAAACAAAAGATAACCAACGACCCAAGAAGTTAAAAGAGAAGGACACTTGTACAAAACCAACTGACAAGACTGATTTAACCTCAAATGAAGTAACAGGAGAGGATGTGACTGAAACCTTCCCCCCAAGTCAACAGCCACTGGTAACACCTCCTTTAGAGCACAATCCAAGTAATATTCTTCAAAAGATGAACAAAAAAGATAAACACCAAGAGGAAATTGAAAACCAAGAGGAAACCTCTAAAAAATCAATTGATAAAGAGAGATCTGTCAACCACAATGCCAAGACCCAATCTGAAAAACCTTTTGACCTAGAAGCTGAAATTGGAAAATTAAAGATAGCCATCCCTCTTTCAGAACTGGCTAAACATGATATTTACAAACAGCAAATCAAAAAATCCCTTCAATTAACTGAGGATAAAGATGATGTCAATGTGTTGGATGATACACCTGAGTTGCTTTTTGGTCCAGAAGTTGATGGAAAAATAGTAAGCTCTGGAGTCTTGCCTTTTTATATCAGCCTGCACATTCATGACATAATTCTACACAACGCAATGTTTGATTCAGGCGCCTCACATAACCTCATGCCTAAATCAGTAATGGAGAGACTTAATCTAGACATTACAAGACCATACAAAGACCTATTCTCATTTGACTCCAGCGAAGTTAAATGCTTAGGCTTGATAAAAGATTTGTGTGTTTCCCTTGTTCAATATCCAAATAAAACCATTTTAATGGATGTGGTGGTAGCCGATATACCACCTAAATATGGAATGTTATTATCAAGATCATGGGGAGCTAAACTCCAAGGTTCCCTACAACTGGACATGTCATATGCCACCATCTCTGTCTTTGGACAAACAAAGAGGCTATACAGAGAGATACTCATGAAATATATGGTGAGCAGTGAAGAAAAACCTCAAAATTTTCCCATTTATGCAGTCCATTCTGATATGGATTCCTTCATTTTGTTCAATGATGATACAGGCCCTATAGATGATGACAAATCTTTCACACTTGAACAAAATGTGCATGCAAATGAGCAGATAAATGCCCAAGGTCCTGAGATTGAGAAATCAATTGATCAGATTATCCTAAAAGACAAACCAAATGAGGAACAAGACCTCCAACTCTTGATTCCAAATCCTAGAGATGCTGCTAATCCTGCCCTTAATCAAGAAATCCTTTGGTTTCTTGAGTTTGATGGATCAGTTAACAAGTTAGGGGCAGGAGCGGGGGTGCGGATTCACAACAAACAAAACAATCATGCAGAAGGTCGAGCCTATAGGCTAAATTTTAGGTGTACTAATAATATGGCAGAGTATGAGGCTCTCCTACTAGGCCTCAAACTGATCAAATCCTTACAAGCCACCAAAGTATCAATCTTGGGAGATTCACATCTCATCATCCAACAAATGAAAGGAAATTTTGTCACCAATGACAAAAGACTTAGATCTTATAGGTCTGCTGCTATTGAAATACTTAATGCCTTTGCTGAATTTCAATTGACCAAAATATCTAGAAGCCACAACCTTCATGCACATAGTCTAGCTACTTTTGCTAGCACTTGTAAATTTCCCTTTGAACCCAACCATTGTTTTACTGCTGAGATAAAACACAGACCTTCTATCCCAAACAATGTCAAAGATTGGCAAGTATTTGAAGATGACACACAGATAAACAGCTTCTTGACATTGCAGCAAGAATTTTCAGGTTTAAATATTGATGATGATGCTATGAAAGACTCACAACCACCAAGTGAACAAGACCAAACAACTATATCAGTCAAAACAGCAAATCAAATACTTCACCCAACAACTTTTGATGACAAGAATGTGCAGGACCTTGAACAAATCAATCTTGATGAAATAGCTGGAGCAGAGGCTGAAGTCATACAATTAAAAGACAATTTCTTGCCCATAGGCCTTACCCCTTTGGAAGACATTTTTGACTCGAATGATATTCCTAGGAAGCCAAAAATGCAGCCTCTTAATGCTGCCATTGAAGAATGCAACATTGGAACACTTGAAAAACCCAAGATTATAAAACTATCAAAGTCTTTGCCTCCTGACCAGAAGCCCAAATACGTTGACCTCTTTAAAGAATTCCAAGATGTGTTTGCATGGAGCTATGAGGACTTAAAGTCCTATGATACATCAGTCATTCAACACACAATTCCTCTTAAACCAAATCAAAAGCCATTCAAACAGAAATTAAGGAGAATCAATCCTATGCTTCTCCCATAAATTGAGAAAGAGGTACAAAAAATGTTTAAAGCAGGGATCATAGCACCAATCAGGTTTTCAGAATGGATTTCAAATTTGGTCCCTACAAGGAAGAAAACTGGGGAGATTAGGCTTTGTGTTGATCTAAGAAATTTGAATCAAGTTTCCCTCAAAGACAATTATCCCTTACCCAAAATGGATCACATTCTCCAAAGAGTGGTGGAAGCTTCAAGAATCTCATTACTTGATGGCTTTTCAGGTTTTAACCAAATCCTGGTGCACCCTGATGATCAGGATAAAACAACATTCACAACCCCATGGGGAACTTTCAAGTATGTTAAAATGCCATTTGGGTTGAAAAATGCAGGTGCTACATTTCAGAGAGCAATGGATATTGCTTTCGCCAAGGAGATTCATGACTTCTTAGTCGTTTACCTGGATGACCTCACACCTTTTTCAAAATCGGACCAAGAAAACCTTAGACACCTGAGACAAATATTTATGACATGTAGGAAATATGGATTTCCTTAAATCCCAAGAAATCTCTGTTTGGTCTAGAAGAGGGCAAGCTACTAGGTCACATTATCTCTAAAGAAGGAATTAGAATCGACCCCGACAGAATTCGAGCCATTCTAGAAATCCCACAACCAAGGAACATAAAGGAACTGCAAGCCTTTTTGGGAAAGATCAACTTTCTAAGGAGGTTTATCCTGAACCTAGCAGAATTGATAAGGCTACTAAACCACATGCTGAAAAAAGATTCTAAGGTAAAATGGACATTGGAGGCCAAACAGGCCTTTGAGGGCATCAAGACTTCTTTGACTCAAACACCAGTCCTTACAAGTCCTCAATTTGATAGAGACTTCATCATTTTCTCATTTGCCTTTCAACATACTATTGCTGCTGTATTACTACAGAAAGATGACCAAGGGAGTGAGAAACCCATCGCCTTCTTTAGTAGAGCTCTTAGAGATGCCCCCTTGAAATATCAGATTATGGAAAAGCAGGCATATGCCCTAATAAAGGCCATCAAAGACTTTAGGATTTATATCCTGTATTCTCATGTCATTGCTTATGTGCCAAATTCCATTGTGAAAGACATATTGACTCAAGAAGGGTTAGAGGGCAGAAGAGGAAAATGGATTGCTAGTATTTTGGAGTATGACATTGAAATAAGACCTACAAAACTGATAAAGGGACAAGGCTTGGCTAAACTTATGTCTGAAGCAAACTTTCAAGCCTTGGATATCAATCAACTGGACAATGAACCGGAGCTGGCGACTCCACAGATCAATATAGCCTTTGAACAATCCCCCTGGTATGCTGATATCTGTTATGTATTGCAAAACCTGTGTGCTCCCCCAGGATTGTCCAGAACTAGAGGCAGATTTCTAAAAATGAAAGCTTCAAGATTTTGTGTTATAGATGGTAATTTGTTATGGAGAAATCATGAAGGTATACTGCTGAATTGTTTAAATATGAATGACACTGACAATGTTATAAAAGATTTTCATGCAGGTGATTGTGGGGGGCACCTATACTGGAAATCCACTGTGGATAAGATATTGAGAGCTGGCTATTATTGGCCTACTCTATTTGCTGATGTCAAGAGATTTGCTACTTCATGTCATAAGTGTCAGATATTTGAGGGAAAAAGAAAATTGCTGCCACTACCCCTAAAGCCTATTTCAACAGAGAGGCCTTTCCAACAGTGGGGCTTAGATTTCATTGGAGAGATTCATCCTTCATCTTCAGGCCAACACAGATGGATTCTAACAGCCACAGATTATTTCACAAAATTGATTGAAGCTATTCCATGCAGAAGAGAAAATGATTCCACTATCATTCAGTTCCTTGAGACTAATATTTTGTCCAGATTCGGCTGTCCTGAAAAGATCATCACAGACAATGCTGCTGCTTTCAAATCCAAGAAAATGATCAATTTTTGCCACAAGTTCCATATTACTTTGGGTCACTCCACAGCATACTATCCTCAAGGCAATGGTTTAGGTGAGTCATCTAATAAGAGTCTTATCAACATTATCAAGAAAATGTTGGAAGAAAATAAGAAAAATTGGCACAAAAAGATTGTAAATGCCTTATGGGCAGATAGGTTAACAACCAAGAGATCTATTGGGGTCAGCCCATATGAGTTGCTTTACGGAATGGAAGCCAAATTTCCTTCATCACTAGGGGTTCTTGTCATCAAGCTCCTTCAAGAAAGTCAAGCTGAACCCAATGATATGCAAAGAAGAATCAATCAAACAATTTGTTTGCAGCAAACTAGAGATCAAGTATACAACAGAGTTCAAGTTTTACAAGAGAAACTTAAGAAAGCCTTTGACAGAAGAACTAAAGCTGAAGACTTTTTCATTGGTGATAAAGTGCTTAAATGGGATTCAAGAAGAGAAGATAAGGGGAAGCATGGCAAATTTGATTCCCTATGGAGAGGACCTTTTGTTATTCAAGCAGTGCAAGGAAACAATACTTATTTCCTCAAAAATCTTGATGAAACTGAGTTTGAAGAGGGCCCTGTGAATGGCCGAATGTTGAAGCACTATTTTGACTATTTTCCATATGCATGAGATGAGATGACCTTGTACAGTGTTAAGTTGTTTATAGTATTTTATTTTCAGCAGATAAGTATGTTGCAGCTTCACCATTTTTGAAAATCAGCAAGAGGAGAGGAAAACTTCAATGTCTTTATGCTGCCCTGCAAAGGTTCCAGTTTTGAAGACCCAAGAAAGCAAAGACCCAAATTTTGGCACAAAGTTAAGGACCAAGGCACTCTGACCTGCTGTCCTTGGTATTTCATATGGAAAAACCATCCCCAAGTGGAGCCACTGTTAGCTACCTATACCAATAGGTTTCATTTTTCATGATTGGCAGGGGAAGTCCCAAATATGTTCTACTTGGGTCTTGCCAAGATCTCATATTTTTGTGGAAGAGCACCTCTGTACATAGTTTGATACTGTCCTACTTCTGGATGGGTGATTCAACAGTTTAATCTGGATCATGCCATATTTCAATTTTTTGTTGTAGATTAGAGAAAGAAAATTTGTCCAAACTGTTTAATCTTGGCAGATTAGTAGTTAGGTAGAGAATAAAGGTTCCCAACTGCTTAATCTGGGGCCTTGGAAGTGATAAGGGTAGTCTTAGATAGAAAATCAAAAGAAAATGCAAAAAGAAAAGAAAAGAGCAATTAAGGGTTTGCTAGTCTAAGTGCACCCTCCCTGAAGTAATAAAAAATGTTAGGCAATAAGATGGGTAGGTAGATGGGGTTGCAGAAGCATCATTTTTCTCATATTGCTGGTCTAAGCAAAGAAAACACCTGGTGGCCAAAGCAGATTCTCTTATTCAGCATTTTGGTAACAACAAAGTGGAGCATGTCTAACTTCCCAATCATTCCCCACCAAACCTTTTTCTAACATCCCAATGTCACTTTTGTTCTATAGCAGAGCCACATTTCTTGTGCAAAATCATTCTTCATGTTCATTTCCCTTTAGAACTAAGTTTGCTCTTTAAACTTAGTGTTCATTTCCTCTCATCTATATCTCCCATCCATATTAACTACTAACCTTATTATTACTTAATTCCCTATGTTCCTTTTTTCCCCTATGTATTATATCACTTTTATGTGAAAAATCCCCAAAAATATGTATATTCCCCCTTCCCTAGGCAATATAGCCTTATAGTTCCAAAAAATCAGAGCGCAAAGGAAAATTAAGCGCAAAAGAAAAAACAGCGCTAAAGCAAGTTTTGGGATTAAATCAAGATCTGCTTGGTTTAACAACCCTAAGCGCGTTTTAATTAAAAAATGTCCAAAACCTGTTTTGTTCATAAAACATTGAAAAAACCCAAAATCCGCCAATAAACCAAAGTTCCGCCCGGGCGCGCCTTTCCATAAAAAACATTTATTTATTCCTCCGGCCCTGCCGTATTGTCCTATCATTTCCGCCTCCCGTCGACCGTCGGATCTGAGCCCTCCCATCCGACGGCTCTCTGCAATTTCGGAGCACCCCCGATGCCTGTACGTTAGTGCCCGAAATTGTCAGAATGCTGACGTCAGGCTGCGGACACGTGTCGTCATTTCATTGCGTCAGGCGCCCTCCTACCAAAACCATTCCCGTACCATAAGTGGTCCGAAATTACTGCTTACCACCCTTCGCTTACCACCCTTCGCATCACCCCCACGTCACCTCCACGTCACGCTTGCATCAGCACCACATCAGCGCCAAACCCGCCATTGCTCCGAGCTGTCTGCCATGTTATCATTCCACGTGGACCACTCACGAGCCGCCATGTCATCATTCCGTACCTGACCCCACCGATGACGTCATGCTGACGTCATCCGACGAAAGGCGCCAAAAGCCAAATTTTCCATATTTTTTGCCCAAAATCACGTTTTTTTTCGCGTTTTTTGCAAAAAGAGTATATTGTGCCTCCTGCATGGAATTTCACGACGTTTTGCCACCAACCTGCAAAAATTAATTCCAAAGCCGTGGCCGCCCAGAATTCAGCTTGGATAAGCCTCCACCCATCGCGCCGCAAGCAGGTATTTACCAGTTCTTCCTGCACCTGGTTTGTTTTGTTCTTCACTATAAAACGCCAAAAAACTGCCATTTTCTCCTGAAATTCAAGCTTCCTCGCCCTGTGAGTGACTCAATTTCTTCCAGAGCGACCAATTGTGCCCATTTGTGCCAGAGCTACCCTGTGTTCGCTGCAAATCCTTTTTATCTCAATTTGCTGCGCAGAGTGTTGCATTTGCCCGCAATTCTAGTGAAGTCCAGTCTAAAATACACAGGAAGCATGGAGACCCTTGTGGCCCTAAATATTGCCCCTTTGAATGCTCCACATAAGGAACTGGAATGGCAGCCCCTTGCAGACAAAGATTTTCAGATGAAAGAGACAATTGAGGTGGCTATGAAATACCACATTATAATCATCAATGAGTTGAAAGCCAAGCACCTGAATGGAACTGACATCCTAAGAATTTGGGACTCTCACTTGCCTATCTTTTATCTTCCTCAGGTCAATGTTTTCCCTAACTTGATCCATCAGTGTTGTGCAAACTATGATCCTAATCAGAGGGCTGTCCTCAGTCCTTCAGGCAGTTTGGAAATGCAGACATGATCCATTTCCACAGCAAAAACAAAAAAGCACAACTGAAAATCAAGCTCCAATTAGGCCCATTCATTTTCAATAAAAGAGAAGAAGCATGGGAAGAAGCAGATAAAATCCTGAAGAGCCTCCAGCTACAAACCAGCCTCCTTTGGTCACCTTATGACCCCAATCACTTTATAAGCCTTAGAAGGGTGAGATATAGACTTGCCAGCTATGATCATGTTAGGATCCCACATCTTGAAAAATATGCAAATCAATTAGAATGGAGAGAAGGCACCCTAGTGGAGGCTAGTTCTAAAGAAGAGATTACACAAAAGGCAACAAAAAATCTTAAAAAGGCTGCTGACTTGGAGTGTTGTGCACAGGTTCTTTCACTAGCTCCTGGTCATTTTGGAGTAGTTGCTTCCTCTTCTACAAATCCCCAGCAACCTGCTCAAACCACTACTCAAGCAGCTGCTACAAGCAAAGGAAAAGAAGTGCAACAAGAGGAGCCTCTCCCTAGTACAGAGCAGCAGCAGGAGCAACAAGTTGAACAGCAAGAAGAGATGGCTGAGGCACCTGCAACTACAGAGCAGCAGACTCAAGAACATGTTCCTCCAAGGCAGGAGACAACAGCTGAGACCTCAGTGCTGCAAACTCCAACCAATGAGGAAAGAAGCAGGAAAAGGGATAGGCAGGAAGAGACCCCTCTCTCCACATCAACAACTCAGCCAGGGGAGAAAAGGCAAAGGCTCAATCCTTTCTTTGAGGAAGAGATGCCTTTTGTACCATCCATGGGTATGGCTCCTCCTAGTACGGAGGCATCGGCCAGTTCCTTCCAGCAGGAACAAGAGAGACAACATGGAGGAGAAGTTAGCTCATCAGGCCAGCAAAGGAGAGCTGAATCAGGCATCAAAAAGCAATTTATGGAAATAAAAGCAAGAAATGAGCCACTTAGACTGCAGCTCTACAATCAATTGCTCAAAATGGCGCCAACTAATCAACAAAGGCTCATGTCAGCCTATGACATTGCAGAAGGAAAAATGGCTATGAGTCATTTTAGACCCACCATGCAGTAGCCCCAATCAGCTGCAGATTATATCAGGACCAACATGGAAGTATTCGCCAAAGACATCCACCCTATGGACCAAATAGAGTTGCATAAGCAAGTAGGTGAGATGGTATATTCCACACTTGCTGACAAAACATTACAGGCGCACAAGTTGCAAAACTCTTTACATAACACCAGTGTTCAATTGGAGTTAGAGAAGGCTTCCTCCCAGGCTAAGGACAACATAATCAAGTCCTTAGAAGAAATCATCATAGAATTGGGCCATGATCCTAATGATCCCAAGGGAGTGCAAGCTTTAATGAAAAAGAAGGATGAAGATATAGCAGCCCTGAGAAAGATGGTAAAGCTCCCTCCAACACTTCACCCTCAAACTGAAGGTGTTGCTCAGTAGAGAAAAGACCAGGATGTAGTGGCCATGCTGTTGGCCTTACACAAAAGGTTGCTAGAAACAGAGGGTGCATTAGAGGCAGCCTTGAAACAAAAAGATGGGGATCAGACGCCTCGGTCATCTCAGCCAGTGATAAATATTGAGGAACCTCCTCAAATCATAATTCCTCCCCTTGTACAAGCAGCAGAAGCAGGTACCTCAACTTCTGAACCTCAAGCCACAGCAAAAGAAGTAGCAGCAGAAGCAAGCTTTGCAGCTCCAACAACAGAGATGGCAGCACAAGTGACAGCACCAGAGCAGGCACCAGGCCTTGATATGCAGAATATGATGAAAGAGATACAAGCTCTAGAAGCACAAATGGTGGAACTGAAGGATGCCAAAGGTAAATTGGCTCAAATAGAAGAAAAGTATGATAAGTCCAAACAGCACCTGGCTGAGAGGACAAGGGAAGTAAGAGCATTGGAAAAAAGGATCAAAGATCTTGAAAAAGAGCTGACCATGAGCAAGGTCATAACTGAGGTGAAGAGGATCCTATGGGCTAAGATTGGCCAATCAATCACAGACCAGTGGCAATATATAGAGACAATTCATGACCAAATAGATCTGCTAAACAGAGCTCAAGCTGAGAATCAAAGGGCCAGAGCCTCTCTGGGAAGCATGCCTGATATTGCTACCAGGATGATCAATGTTTTGAATAATAGGACTGGCCTACAATTGGCAACAATGGGTATCAGAGACAGAACTGATACAATTCTGATAATCAAAAGGGTGCTTACCCTCAGGAACTATGTGCAAACATTAGAAAGAAGGTGTCAAGACATTCAGGTAGAGGTTAATGCTTTTTCCACCAAAATCATTGCATTACAAGGCAGAGGGCTTCCCAGCTTGGTGACTAGTGCAGGAAGACTGTTACCCCATGAGCAATATGCTAGAAGGGTCAACAATTATGTAACCAATTAGTTGACAGCTTCAGCAAGCAGTCCAGAGGGAGCAGGGCCACTATCAGGACAAGAGCTGTATGATAAATTAGAGAATTTGTTCTTCATGGAACACAAAATTAAACACCTTTTTCAACTGCCCCCTAATTATTATAAGTATACAGAGGCAGATGAAACTTTAGTCAAAATGCAGAGACATCAAATGCCCACTTAAGAGTGGTGGAGCAGCATGATAGGAATGTTGCTTTGATAAATCAGTTTTGGTTCAAAGAAGAAGTCTTCAAGCGACCGTGGGTCAACATTTTAATGATTTATAAACTAAATCCACCTGGAGCAACAGTAAAATGCTGCTGGACAAGGAGAACAGTGACTAAGCATAGCTGAGCAACACAGATGAGCTGTCCAAATACAGCGGTACCATGACGCAGCAGCATAAAGGCAAGGATATTCGGAATCACCGCAAAGGAGCTCGGCTGGCCCAGTGGGCCCAAAAGTCAAAAGTTTCTGACATACATCAAACAATTGTTGTATATTTATTTTGGGTAGATTTAAATATTGTAACAAATATCTTAGAAAGTTGGTAGGAGCAGTTATTATGCAATAACTCATTTTTGAGATATTTTGTATATATCCGCCCCCGCTTAGCTAATTAGGGGTTGTTGTTTATTTGTTCAAAAGAACTCGACTGTAAATTCTGAGAGAGATAATGCAAAAGAGCTGCTGGTTTCCTCAAATTTGACTCTGCTTAGACGTGTTGTGATGGAATTATTGACTGCTGCAGGACTCTTGCGATATATCGTGATGCAATAAGTGTTTTCCTAACTGTTTTGTGTTTTATTTCTCGTATAATCTGCCTATGCTGTATGTTTGTTGATCTTAGTAGGAAGGAAAAAGAATAGTTCAGGATTTGTCCCATAAGACACCCTAAAATCAATCTTTCCTGCTAGCTGTGTTTTCTTCTGAATTATGCGTAAATGTGGAATTCTTAAATGCTCCTGTTTACTCTAATTCCATAGTAATCTCTATTCAGTAATTCTCTTTGCTTCTGAGTAGGATTTGGCCCTTTATTGTCGTTTACACCGTGGAATAATTCTTTGTTGCCTTTCATGGTGTGATTTCATACTTGTTTTCTTTAAAAAATCAAAAGATTGTGTCATGAATACCTATCTGGCTCTGCAGTAACTCTCTTTATCACAGGTGCTAAGTATAT
>Ga0068617_1000077_pt1 | contig 11465 bp, 17 predicted proteins | sample InSIn1SAF170_2_FD_77422 | JGI IMG/M metagenome (GOLD analysis project Ga0068617, IMG submission 77422) | Clean room microbial communities from NASA Spacecraft Assembly Facility at Jet Propulsion Laboratory, Pasadena, California, USA -... ...
AAGGATCCTGAAACTTGCCTATTTTGTAATGTTTTTAAGTATAAAGTGTTGATACAGAGAATCTCTAATATAGCATTACGACAGTGTTATTGGGTATATCAAGCTCTGAGAGTGTTATACAGGAAATTTAGAGGGATGGATGAGTCGACAACTTCAATTCCCGAACAACACAGAGGTCATCACCATTGATCACTCCCAACTCCAGAAAATGGGAAATTCATTCAGTTTAGACGGAAAGCAACAGGGGGACCAACTGAGTAACAGAAATAGGCACATTGTGAAAGATACGTGGCTTGGTCAGAGGCCATCACAAGAAGTGGCGTGGAGATACTTTGGCTATAGTCATCATTCATTTCTTTCCTATGTTTTGTATTCTATTGTTTTATTGTTATGTTATGCTTTATTTTAAAGAAATGAATCATTATGTTGCAATGATTTGGGTGACAGAGCCTTAATATGTCGAGATAGCTAGTCGATTAGACAACTAGAGCTCAGTCTAAAGATATTTTTGTAATCATTTTCAAAGCTTCCCCTCTCCTTATAAAAATGGGGGAGAAACGTTTAAGAAAGATTCCTGAAATCTGCAAGTAAGAGGCTCGAATTTTGTGGTTCCACATTGGTTCTACTTTCCTGTTCATGAGAGATTTGAGTGATAAATGTTGAATGTATATGGACTGGTGATTTGGAATGGTCTTGGAGGAATAATGAAACTATTATGTTGATTCCTATCAGAGCAATAAGCAATATGTTTTCCTGTTTGTATTTCACTTCATGTATGTTTTTCTTCTCCTGAAATTGTGTAAAGAAGTTGCAGGTTTCACTCTCTCATGGTTATATGTATGTTGATGAGGAGTAATAGTCCATGTGTTAATTAAAGATTTCCATGATTTATTTGATAGCTTACATTACCTTTACGATCACAAATTTACTTATGCTTATTAGTGACAAGTGTGTCCATGAGGTATAGAGTATGAGATCTTAAATTGTGCTCCACATTTTTTCCAATTCACCTCCTCATTACTTCATACTTCTGTTGGAGCTTGATGCTCAGGATTTTGTGTTGTATCCATCCCTTTGCATCGAATTCCCTTCTTTCATTCCTCCTCTTCATCTTATTACAACGCCAATATTAAGGCTGCCTATTGTTGTGTGTCGGCCACCAAAATTCATCATTTCTCTTTAAGATTAACTAGATCTACCCCCTGTGTATTCAGATCCATGTATTTGCTTGAGTCTACCTTAATGAACTGCTATTGAACCAAGCCCCCCTTATTATATTTTTCAAACCACGTGACAATTAGAGTGCAGCAGAAAGCCCTATTCATAATATTCACATGCATTCATCTCTTAAGATGTCCTAGGCACTGGTCTATAATCAACCCAGAGGCTGTCTCTAGGAGGTTTCTATATTTCCTGAAGCACTTGTGCAACAGGTGATAGAAAAAGCTACAACACAGTCTCAAAGGTAAAGCAAACATTTGGTGGGAAGACATGAAGAATGTGAGATCTATTCGTAAGGAGGACTTGACTTGGAGTGAGTTCAAGAGACTATTCAAGAAGAAGTACCTATTAGAGAGATACTTTGATGATAGAGAAAAAGAGTTATATGAGCTCAATATGGGATCGATGATAGATGAGGAGTACACTACTAGGTTCTTGAAGCTATTGAGGTATGTGCCTTACCTCAAGGAGGAGAAGGCCAAGGTTCAAATATTCATTAGTGGATTATCGATTGCATTCAAAGACGAGATTGAGTTTGATGATCCTAGATCCTTGGAAGAGGCCATCCGAAATCTAAAGCACTGATACGAACAATCGAAGCGCAGATCTGAGACTATGCCAAACTGGAAATGTAATGCAAAGAACAAAGGAAAATGGGACAAGAAGCGAGCAAGACCTCAGGGTATAGGTAATAAAGAAAATGTAGTGCCATCTAATAAGTTTAATGCATCACACAAAGGACAACGATTTCAATCTGAGGAGAAGAATAGGGATGCAGGATGGAAGCCTATAGAGTGTTGGACTTGTCGCAAAGATCATTAGAGGAGACATTGCTCGTAGAATTAGGGTCATCACAGGAGACATTGCCCACAGAATTAGGGTGGTAGGCCTCAGATATATAGTGCACAGGAGGAGTAGACTGTTGGGGATGTTGGTCGGAGCGTTCCTCGTATATATGCAGCCCTGGATAATAGACATGCAGACCATCAGGCATCTATTATTGAGATGGATAGTAATCTTTATGATTAAGTTGTTTCTATTTTGATTGAACCTAGATCTAATTATAGTTATGTTAGTCCTGATTTGAATAAGGGAGTGCATGCAGAGTCTTGGCTAGTGCAGTTGGCTACAGGTACAAAGAAGAGAGTTCACCAATGGGTAAGAGCTTGTGCATTTGGTTTGAATGGTATGCCCACCACATCACATTTGAATGTATTATCGTTGGAATCATACAATATGTTGTTGGGCATGGATTGGTTGTATCTTCATAGAACCAAGGTGGATTTTTATGACAAAGTTATTGAGTGCTTGGATGACAATGGAGAACCAAGAGTCTTGCAGGGTAAGAGAAAAGCAACAACAGTTAGGATGGTGACAACTATGTAGGCAAAGTGTAGTTGCAGGAAAGGGTGTGTGTCATTTGCAGTACAAATATCTAGTGACAAAGGGAAGTAAGTTAAGGATGAAAATGTTTTGAGCAGGTACCCAGTTCTACAATAGTTTTAGGATGTATTTCCTAAGGATATTTCAGAGTTTCCACCTCACATGGAGGCAGACTTTTCTATTGAGTTGGTGCCAGGGGAAGCTTCGACATCAAAGGAATCTTACAAGATGAGTACACCTGAGTTGGAAGAGTTGAAGCTGTAATTGAAGGAAATGTTGGACAATGGATACATTAGGCCAAGTGTATCACCATGGAGCATACTAGTATTGTTTGTAAAGAAGAAGGATGGTACTCTCAGATTATGCATTGACTACAAATAGTTGAACAAAGTGACCATTAAGAACATGTATAAGTTATCGAGGATTGATGACTTGTTTGATCAGTTGGAGGGAGCAACAATGTTTTGAAAGATCGATCTGAGATCCTGATATCATCTGGTACACATCAAAGAGGAGGAAATTCACAAGACAAATTTCCAAACTAGGTATGGGAATTATGAGTTTGTTGTTGTTCCATTTGGTTTGACTAATTCTTTAGCTACATCTAAGTGCTTGATGAATAGTGTGTTGCGTCTACATTTGGATAAGTTTGTTATTATGCTCATTATGACATATTGGTATATTCTAAAAATGAGGAAGAACATGTCGAGCATCTAACAACAATGTTGAGGTTGTTGAGAGAGCATCAGTTGTATGCTAAGCTCAACAAGTGCAGTTTCTTTCAAACTGAGGTACATTACTTGGGACATGTGGTTTCCGAGGATGGCATAGCAGTAGACCCAAAGAAGATAAGAGCTACCATGGAGTGGGCGGCTCCTAGAAATGTAGATGAGGTGAGATCCTCTATGGGGTTGGCAGGCTATTATAGGAGGTTCATCAAGAACTTCTCACAGATTTCTTATCCTATCACATCATTGCAGACAAAAGGTAAGAAGTTTGAATGGACAAAGGAATGTGAGGCTAGTTTTGAGCATCTCAAGTAGTTGTTGACACATGCACCAGTGTTAAAGATTAAAGATCAGGACAAAGAATTTGTATTATGTACAGATGCTTGCAAGAGAGGACTTGGTGGAGTCCTTATGCAGGATGGACAAGTGGTATGCTATGAGTCATGAAAACTAAATGAGCACAAGCAGAACTACCCCACACATAATCTTGAGTTGGAATCGATCATACATGCATTGAAGATGTGGAGGCACTATCTTCTTGGTAAGAGGTTTGTATTGATGAGTGACCATAGTGGTTTGCGGTATCTATTTGACCAACTGAATCTGAATGGAAAGAAGGCTTGGTGGTTGGCCACGATTAGTGAGTTTGAATTTGAGAGAAGATATATCAAAGGTAATAAAAACAAGGTTGTAGATTCTCTTAGCAGGCGGATATAGGTAAATCACTTAGCAACTATAAGCTCCTATGTGACAAACTTACAGTATAGGATCTTACAGGTAGGTCAACAAGATGACAGATACACAGATATTGTGCATAGGTTGCAACAGAGTATAGGTACATTTAGTAGTACAGGTACAAGTAGTGGTATAGATGCAGGTGCACAGGATTTGGACTATCATTTCACAACAAACAGATTGGTTAGATTTAGAAGCAGGATATATGTGTTGGACAACAGTGAGCTCAATAAGGTGATCTTGATGGAGTTTCATGCAAAACCATATTCAGGTCACCCAGATTAACAATAGACACTAACCATAATGAAGAAATTCTATTATTAGCTGACTTTGAAGAGATACTTACTAGATTTTGTGGCTAGGTGCTTGGGTTGTCAGTAGGTGAAGGTAGAGTGTAAGCATCCAGGTCGATTTCTACAGTTGATTGTGATTCCAGAGTGGAAATGGGAAGTCATTTCCATGGACTTTATCATAGGTTTTCCAAGGACATTGAGACAAAATGATTCCATCATGGTTGTTGTGGATAGGTTGACAAAGGTTGCACACTTCATTCCAGTGAAGTCTACATTCTCAGTGAATGATGTGGTGTTAGCACTCAGAATGTACCTCAAGGCTGAGAAAAGGCAATTTTGAGGTAACCACAAACCAAGCTTTCAATCTGGCATCTAGCCCTACTAGACCAGAGAGGGATCTCTCTTTGCCACCAAAATGTGGCTACAATAAGTGAATATTAGGCTAGCTATGGAGTGCGAGGATTTGTTTGAAAGGTTTTTGGGTCAAAAACAGCAAGAGAAAGGACCATTGGGCTATGGATTCGATGCCAGTTTCTGCCGGCAAACTTGGGGCAAGGTAAGTGCAATGTTCAGCCAGATAAAAGATTGCAAATGTGAGAAGAATAGGGGAGAAAGCCCGCTGCCCTATAGGCATCAAATAGGGGATGGATCTATAGTAATAGTGTTAGACGAAAGAGAAACACAGGGTTACTCAATAGAGCATCTAACAGAGGATGGATTCTGCAAAGACAACCACTACATTTAACAACAAAATCATCATGAAAGGAGCATCATGTGTAGATGAATTCCTAACACATCTCTTAGATAGCGTTGTAACAAGGTAGAAAAAACAAAATATGTAAGTGAACTACAGGAAAAACATACTAGACATTAAACACCCTGATGGATCCCAGGTCTAAAGGGCAGAAACTGCTTTATTAAAATAATATTCAAGAAAAACTTTACACAGTCCCAAGCAACCTCTCTCTCCTGCAAAAATCGAACCTCTATCTTTTAAAAATAATCCTATATATACTAAACTACAAAACTATTTTGATTTCCTCAACATAGGAAATAGGAAATAAAAAATAAAATCCTATCATAAAACAATATTATAAACTAAAACCCTAAACTATCTCAAGAACCATAAGAAATAGTTTTTGAAAACCCAAATTAAGTGAAGGTTTGCAAAGTGGATTAACATCACTATATCTGCTACTTTAAGTGTGGAACCATATTCCACAAATCCTTCCTTTTGACTGCCACCTTGCACCTGCCTACACGAATTTTGGAGTTGGTTGATCAACCTGTTGTTCTTGTTCATCTTTGGATGTTCTTTGACTGCCATTTGTACCTAGAATTTTGTGAGCTATTTGCAAAACTACGACCAAACCGAGCTTAGAACCATCAGACATTGCCTTGACTTCTGAAAGAAAACCTTCATCCAACTGACCTTCTTGTTCCATCTGTACTATTTCCCTGTGCACCAAAGTCATACTTTCTGGGTCCTTTTGGAGGCCAAGCAATCTCTTCATCCACCTCAGTTATTGGCTTTAAAATTGCCTTCAAAACATCTGTTTCAAACTCAATTTCGTCCCATCAGGCAATCATATTGTTTTTTTCTGGACAAATCGGTCCACCATGTTCATAAGTGAGGATGCAAATTCCTCAAAATCTTCCTTGTCATCCTAGGATTCACAGAATTTAGCCCTTGCTGCAAACCACATCCAAAATGTTGAATGGAAAGCTAAGATGTCTTCTGGAAAGCGTGAATCCCATTTCGACACACAAGCTCTATGCGCGGCGCCAAAGGGCTACGCGCAACGCCATTTCTTCTTGCATTGTAGCTAAACTTCATAATCCCTGTCCCGAATCACTTTTTTTCCATGTCGGTCATCATCCTTGTATCTATCAAATTCCCTCTCTAACAGTCTGATTAAAAGTCTTCTTCATCTTGCCTCTGTCGGTGTAAATGACCTGTCAGTAAAGCTCTGCTTCCACAATCTTCGACTGGTGGATGATCAAAGGCCTAAAGATACGGAGATGAATCATTTCAAAACTAATCATGATCTTGATTTACAATGTTGGAGGTGAACAAGTCTCATCTCGATTGATAATAATATCATTGCTTGCTTGAATATCAAATTTTAAACTAGAAATCCAAATGCATACAAAAATCAAATTTTGAGGGGATCTAACAAATCGACTTTGCTACACGACTTTTCTCATCAAGATATCCATGTTTATTTTGGTTATTCTTCACATGCAACTGTCAAATGATCAATTTGGCCCAAAGGAAGCATTTGACTTGTTGTCTAGGTGTAAGCACTGCGCGTAGAGCCACACTCCAGAAGTGCAGTGCCATAGCTAAAAGCGCAGCGCCACACTCCATATTGGCTTGGCTTCAATTTTTTTACTTGTGTGTGTTGTGGATGCAGGGGTGCATGGAATTTGGAGCTGAGTTGGGCCTTTGGCTCTTAATTTTTAAAATAAAATTTGTGATTTTTGATGCAGGGCATATGAAATTTTGGAGCTAGCTTCAATGTCTTTGTAACTCAAGTGCTCTGTTGAATTAAAAAGTATAAGAATAGACATCTGATAAGTTGAGACATTAAGTTCATGTTTCTAACCCTTTCCAAAGGTTTCTTTTAGGTCTGTTGTTCCCATGTTTGTCTGCCATGTCAACCTTCGGCCTGTATGAGTGCTAAGATGGAATGCCTTAGCTTGTCACATACTGCCAAGATTTCTTTAGGCAAGTTGCACCTAACACCAGTTTGTGTTGGCCACGAACCTTTCGTGAGAACCTTCTAATTTTGATGCGAACTGATAACCACATTTTGTCTTCAATTTTACAATTAGGCTCCACTCTGCATCATCTGAAACAGTCTTTCCTTATAGAAGTCTCTTAGCCAAGTGTTGCTTGTAGTACTTCTCAAAGACATACTTCTCTTGAAAATACCAGAACAACATCATTAGTTTGTCCAAAACCACTTCAACATCTTCCGCATTGACCCCTTTGAGGCCTTTTCGAAGCTTGTCATTAACAAATAAAGAAATAAACTCAGGTGACCTTGCATTCAAATTGATGAAATACTCAGAAGATGAATTTAAGGCATTCTGGAAGGTTTTATCATTACTGAAAGCCTCACTTATAATCTTGTCATACTTGTCCTTCTCATCAAGAAGGCATTGCACAAATTCCACTGGATCTTTCAGTTTCTCTAGGTCAGTGACTAACTATTTCCTTGTTTCAAGTAAATAGGTAGTCATTACATCTCAGATTGTAGGAAGTCTTGCAGGAACCCTACGAAACAGGTTGCACATGCATCCTAAATCATCATACTTATTGTTCATAAGCATGCTTACAAGCCCTAACCCTTGCATGTGCACCAACCTCTGCATATGATTTGCTATCATTTCTTTCTCAACAACAGCTGTAATTTTTACCTCACTCTTTGAATCAAGATAATGTGAAACCCTCTCTATCTCTTCATTTAACCTTCTCTCAGCTTTCTACAGATAGTCACCACAATCATGACATTTAATAAACTGTTGAGATTCAATAGAATAAAAAGTTGATGCTTCTTCCATGAAATGTTTCTCAAAACCATCATGGTAAACAGAAGGCCCCAACTCTGTTAGCATTTTAATGATGTTATGCATTAAACCTCGATTGATGACTTCTCTAGTTCTTTCACAACATACAAGTTCAAGAAGAGTATTCAACAGCCTATCCTTAATTTTTGCAACACGAACTATATGATCTCTCCACATATTTAATCCAAGTTCATGGATAGGTGTTTTGTTGGGGTTTGTAACTTATGTTCTATTCATATACTTCAAAATGTCCCCAATCATCTGCAGTGCATGGCATCATATCCCATAACAATTGCCTCGCCCAAGATTCATACCTATAAATCTCCAAGTATTTCTTTCTAGAACCATGAGACCAGTAGCTGTAAACTTTTCACCAACAATATCACTGTCAGCAATGTTCAGTGCCCTCTACACAGGTTCATGGATATCTCTTTCAATCAAAGCAGAGAAACGAGCTCGCCATATGTTGAGATGAAGATTAGCAGCATGGCAATAGACCTTAAATGTTATGTTCTCTTCTTCTCTATCACAATCCCACCGCTGACATCTCCTAGCTTCCTCAAGATCATTAAACACATGAACTACTACGCAGGGAGACCTTTGAGTCAATCATTCATTTGGTCATATCTTCTGAACCAGGAGCCGGTTTTTTGGGAGTGTGATGTACCATTGGAAAGCTCTTTTCAAGCTTCTTCTGATGGACACACTTATGACATGTTTTGCATTTAATATCATGTGCAAAACATCTCCGAAAACCAGACATAATAAGAGCGCATTTTGATCCCTGGTGACATGCTGCAAAGACTGGAACTAACATGTGGCACAGGTCTTCATCAGGGACGTGGTCATATTGCATGGAGTTGCAAAGAAGATTGTGTTAGATAGGGATGTGAAGTTCACTTCCAAGTTTTGGAAGGAGTTATTTGCAAGTTTGGGCACAGAGTTGGCCTTCAGTACAACTTATCATCTGCAAACTGATGGGAAAACAGAGAGGGTCAACAGGATATTGGAGGACATGTTGAGGATGTATGTGATGCATCATCAGCGAAAGTGGGAAGAGTACCTTCCATTGGTAGAATTTTCTTATAGCAATGGGTACCAGGAGTCATTGAGGATGAGTTTGTTTGAGGCATTATATGGGTGGAGTTGTAATACTCCCATCAGTTGGAGTGATCCAGTTAATAGCGTGTTGATTGGACTGGACATGTTGGCAGACATGGAGCGAGAAATTTAGGTGATCAAGAAGAATTTGAAAGCAGCATAGGATAGGCACAAGAGATATGCAAATCAAAATAGGTTGTTCAAGGAGTTCCAAGTTGGGGAAGTACTTGCACATCAAAATGAAGAAGAGCTCCTTATGGATTAGATCATGTTCCAAGTTGGCACCACGTTTTTGTGGATCATTCAGTATTATTGAGAGGATCAGGCCAGTAGCCTATCAACTTGCACTACCTCCGATAGTGAAATTCCATGATGTTATCCATGTTTCGTTGCTTAATAGGTATGTTAAAGATGTTGATCATGTGATTGACTGGTCTGTATTACAGGTGGAACCAGAAGGAGAATTCCAGTCGGAACTGCAATGCATTTTGTGGAGAAAGATGTTGATGATCCAGAACCGAGCAATCAAGCAGGTTAAGGTGAAATGGAATCACTTTAGGCCTGATGAAACTACATGGGAGATGGCAAATCAGATGTGGGCTATGTATCCTTCCTTGTTTGTTGGTTGAGGCAAAGCAATTTTGGTATGGTATTTTGGTATATGTTTTAGTACATGTTTTGGTGATGTTTGGTATATGTACATATGTATATGGATGTAAATACTGCCATGAGCTATGTTATAAAGCTCCAATCAGTGGTATGGGTGTCATGTCATTATGATGTTATATTTGTTATGTTGTCATGTTGGTTTGCTTCTTAGCAGGTTGATCATTGTAAATACTGCTATGAGTTAAGTTATAAAGCTCCATCGATAATATGTTTTTCTTACATCAGTGTTGTAGTTATATGTGTTGTTGAACATTGAGGATGGTGTTCCCCCAAGGGGGAGGGTTTTGTAGCAACCCTGGTGAAAATTCCATATAATAAGAGTTAATAAAGGAAAAATAATTACCACAGTTGATGGGACACTTATTCCAAGATGAATGTTGGGCAAGACATCCTAGTGTGGGTGTTCATTCAGTTTATTATGGCTAAGGAAATTGGCAAAGACAATGGCTAAGGATTTGGAAAGGTAAAATGGCATTTTGGCACATTTATTTAGGAAAATAATGGAAATTAGGAGAAAAGGGAGGTGAAAGGTCACATGTTGCATGTGAGGAAGAAAATGAGGGAAAGTAATGGAAAATGAAGAAAATAGAGGCCTCATTAAAAAGGCTTATGAGGATCAATTTACAGACTTTTGTCAATTAAGTTTTGGAGCTCTCTCTCTATTCTCTCTCTCTCTCTCATTCTTAGACACATAGAGTTTCTTGAAGCACTCTTGGAGAGTGTGGCATATTTGGAGTTTTGGAGCAAGAAGGCAAAGGAAGAGCAGGAAAGCACAAGAGGGCATTGGAATCAGCAACAACAATGGATTTGGCTTGCGTGTATGTTTTCCTCACTAGTTTTGGCATGCATGGCATATGAATGTGAACTATTGGTCGTGATTTGTCACTGGCATGGAGGATTGCTTGGATTGACAGTGTATTTTCCTAGCCTTTCCATTTCCTGTATAACGATGGAGATTGTGGGTTTATTTCCTTGTTTTGTTTTGATTGGTTCTCATGTTTCCTTTATCTAGGGTTGAGTTATTAGTTCCTGGAAGCCCTGTAACAACTTGGGTTGGGTTACTAGTCTTGGAAGCCTTGGTTTGACAAACGTTCTGGAAGCCCTTGGTGGGTTGAGTTACTAGTCCTGGAAGCCTCAATTGGAACAAACACTCTAGAGCCCTGGAAGGATTGGGTAGAGACCAATATGATGATGGTTTTGTGATGTTTGACAGTGAGGTGGAACCATTGTTTTTTGGGTTGATGTGGTTGGCCTTTGGAAGCCTTGGATGGTTTTGGACTGATGTGTTCTATGAGATCCCACATTCATGCTTGGAATATGGCACTGGGTTGAATGACTAAAAAGAGATTTGGCTCAGCCATTCTACGGTCAAGTGGAACATGGAAGTCCCATCCCAGGTTTGGATTTTGCATCATCAATATGAGGTTATTTCTCCTTGTATTTCTATGAGTGTTATACTGGTTTATATGTGGATCATATGGCTATGATTTCCTTGGAATTTCTGTTGCTATTATGCTGGTTATCTATATGTTTTATGACAATATCTATGTATGGATCTCATCATGTTTTTACATATAAATGAATGAACAATGTATCTATGACCTAATGGATGAAACTGCAACTAATGTGTTGAGGCATCAATGCTTCTTAGCGATTCTTAGCTAAGTATGAGACCCCTATGCTTAGATATGTTATTTACACTTGTAGTTACATATTTGTGATATGTTTGATGAAATGCCTGTCATGGATCAAGGGGTCC
>Ga0068617_1000078_pt1 | contig 11404 bp, 10 predicted proteins | sample InSIn1SAF170_2_FD_77422 | JGI IMG/M metagenome (GOLD analysis project Ga0068617, IMG submission 77422) | Clean room microbial communities from NASA Spacecraft Assembly Facility at Jet Propulsion Laboratory, Pasadena, California, USA -... ...
ACTCTTTACTCGATGCTCCATCTATTCATAAAGTCATTTTGGTAGATAATTCAGCAAGTGACTGGGCAAATACTTTCGTTCATGAAAAAGTTGTTTATTTAAAGTCGCAAGGTAATTTTGGTTTTGGCTATGGCCATAATTTAGCCATCAAACAATATGCAAAAGACAGCGACTATTTTTTAATTTGTAACCCCGATATTGCATTTGATAATATTCAATTTGAAAAATTATTAAGTTTTGCATCTGAAAATAAAGCGGGTCTATATTTACCTCGAATTTTTAAAGGGGACGGGACAGATCAGCATGGTGCGCGTTTATTACCAACACCAATGAACCTATTTGCTCGACGTTTTTCTCCAGCATTAGGTGAAAAACTTGACCAAGAGTACCTCCTTAAAAAGTTTTCTATAGAAAGACCAATATTTGCTCCAAACTTGATTGGATGTTTCATGCTATTTTCAAGTCATGCGCTACTTGAACTTGGTGGTTTTGATGAACGCTTCTTTATGTATATGGAAGATGTGGACTTATCAAGACGTTGTGCCGAGAAATATGGTGCCATTTACTACCCTCAGGCCCATGTCACTCACTTACATGAGCAAGGCTCGTATAAAAATAAGACACTTTTGAAAGCTCACCTAAAAAGTGCTTATCAATATTTTAATAAGTGGGGCTGGTTTTTTGATAGCGGGCGACAAAAGTTAAATAATGAGTGTTTAGAACAGAAATTCTAAACTATTTCCTTAACCCACCAAATCAATTATTATAACGTCATAGTTATAAAAACATAGAGGTTATATTGTGAACAGATATGAAATAGCTAATATTATTGTAGATAGACTTTCAAATCAAAAAGAGCATTTGAAATCATCTTATTTAGAAACAACTGACAAAATTGCTTTTTTTTATATTGATAATTTACTCCCAGAAGATATTGCATTAAAAATTTACAAAGCATTTCCCAAACCAGAAGCTATGAAAGTTAAAAAAAGTTTAAGGGAATTCAAATATATTGAAGCGCAAATGGATCAACACGATCCTATTTTAGAAGAAGCTATTTATGCCTTCCAAGATCCTAGAATTGTCCATATTGTATCTGAGATTACTGGCATTGATCATTTAGAACCAGATGAACACTTATATGCTGGTGGAATATCAATGATGGGGGATAAACAATTTCTGAACCCACATTTAGACAATTCCCATGATAAAGATAGAAATAAATGGAGAGTCTTAAATCTACTTTACTATGTAACACCAAATTGGGATGAAAATAGTGGTGGAAATCTTGAGCTTTGGCCAAATGGACTAGATAATCTACAAATAACAATACATAGCCAATTCAATCGTCTTGCAATTATGGCCACACACAACGATTCATGGCATTCCGTTAGCCCTATCTCTACGAATGACAAATTCCGCTGTTGCGTTTCAAATTATTATTTTTCAGCAGACCCATTAAAACCTACTGACTCTTTTCACGTTACCTCATTTAGAGGACGACCAGAACAAAAAGTTGTAGATAAAATTTTGCAAGCAGACATTGCATTAAGAAGTGGAATACGGAAAATATTCAAAAAAGGTATTGTTGAAAATAAGCATGTATACAAAAAGTAATTTTAAAATTAAGCCTATCTATTGATAGGCTTAATTAATTGAGTATTAGCCTACCAAATATTTTAATCCATCCTTAACGCCCGAATAAAAAGACATAATATAGCCTTTTTTATTTTTCTCATTTATTATAATGATTATTTGTTGAATAAAATTAACAAAAATTTGGCGAATAGCTACACCTTTCGGTATATGCGGCTCCTTTAACATGTAAAAAGCATTTCTTGTTATATAATAGCGTCTAAATGGTGAGTGTATAGGTGTTTTAAAGTATCTATTCTCTATCATATTATCACCAACAGCATGTTTCATAACAGCGCGGGATGAAATATAATTACTATAGCCTTTACTTTCTGCTCGAAAACACCATTCCGTATCCACATAGTCAATGAAATAGTTCTCACGCATTAGACCAACGCTTAATAGTGTACTAATCGAAACAAGTGAGCCTGATGAAATTAGTAATGTTGACTTGGTTGGTTCAATAATATTTTCCGTATCAACTCTTTCCCTTTTTCCATTATTATAATTTATTGATGGATAAAAGAAGCTGAACCGTTCGTCCATAAATCTTGATCCAATTGAACCAACCTGAACACCATTATTCTCTAACTCCCTATAATCAAACATTAAATCCGAAATAAAATTATCACAAATTGTACTATCTTGGTCAAAAAAAACTATGTATTCTGCATTATCATTTTTTGCATAATCAATCCCGACATTCTGAGCCTTTGCTATTCCTAAATTATCCTCAAGAAAGATAATATGTGTAGAAATAAAAGAATCGAACTCACTCCTATTCTTGGAGTTATTATCCACAATTACCACTTTTACATTTTGTGACAATAGAGTTTTTACTAAATTAGTTACATTAGCTATAACTGGATTAAATGTAATTATTACTGCATAAATATTCATAGTGTTTCAACCATTGCTATAAGGTATATCAGATTAAACGCGATGATATCGAAGCCATGAAAGTCTAGATATCATATAAAATAAAGCCATAGCAACACCAGCTGCTGAGGAAAAAAGCATAGGATTGAATAATGCACTGCTGACCCAAATACATATAAGAATGAGATAAAGAATATAAGTTTTTATTGGTAAACCATTTCCACATTTGAGAAGTGGAACTATGATCATAACCATGATCATAATGAATCCTACAAAACCAAGTTGCATAACTAAAGCATGTAACTGTAATTCATAAGAATATTTTGCTAAATCACTCCTGATTAGGTTTGGAATATAATAACCTATACCATTCCCGAATAGTGGTGCTTCTGAAATCGCTTGTTCTATGCCCTGTCGCTGAATAATCCTTTCAAAATCTGACGCACTCACTAATTTCTCATCGAACCGAGCTAACAATGCTTCTTGTACTGATTGAAAAGTTAAAGATAAAAAAGCCAAAGATGTTAAAAAAAGTAAAGTAATAAAAGATTTCTTATTACTAATATTCAATAAAATTGCAAATATAATCGCTACCAGAGTGAAAGCCCATTGAAATCTCGACATAGTTATAAATGCTGAAAAAAGAATAAGAATCAACATAAATGTATCAAATTTACTATACCCCCCCCTATAAAACTTCATCAATAAATAAAATACAGATATTGGTATGATTAAATCTGACGTGAAATTAATTCTTGAAATATATGTATCCTCAACATCATAGGTCATAATTGGGACATTAAGAAAATCAGATATATTAAGAATTACAAATGAAACTGGCAAACCGATGTAAAAAGAATACAAAAGTATAATGATTTTAATTAATCCAACATAATATAGGGACTTTGTTATTGTATCAGCTATATATCCATGCTTGTTCTCAAATTTTGCATATTGCATCAAGATATAAAACATTAAAAAGAAAACAAAGATATCTTTAGCTTGAAAAAAAATATATGAACTATCATACTTATATATAATAAAAGAATATAAACTTGAGGCTAGCAAAAACAAAGTAACAGGAACCAATGAGAAAACTGTTTTTAAAATAACTATATTTTTCTTAGCTAAAATCAGTAATAAAAGAAAAGCTCCCAATGAAAGCATTTTCAAGTTAACACCGAATATAGAACCAGTAGGTAAAAGTACTGTAACAAAAATAAAAAACTTCAGAACACTATCTGTAATTGTTACTGTTTTATCTTCAATTATAAAATTTTGATTCATATTAAAAGATTCTCACAATTACTCTATACTTTGACATTAAAAATAGGCCCACAACTATATTTTCCTTAATACGATCATTTTCTTATTAAGATAAACTATTAAAAAGGTTAGTACATAAAACTCAACGAACAACATTGAGAAGAAAACACCATTAAGTTTATATATATCCAATAAAAACCAGCATAAAGGAAAGTATATAATAGCTGCCGAGAAGTATATTTTCTTTAAAATGAAAGTATTATCACTAGGTATAATTACAAAATTTACTAATATTGATGCAAATGATACTACCACCTGTATCACAATTGCGATTAATAAATAATAATATACATCATAACCTTTACCAAAAATTATAGGCAATAAAATATTCCCAAGGAATAGATTACCTAGAAAAGCTAAAGTCCCCAAAGCAAGGAAAATTATACTTATTTTCTTTAGCATCAAAATATATTCTTTGCTTTTTGTTTCATAGGCAATACAAATCTTAGAAAAAAATGCCTGTGTAATTGGTGCATAAAGTTGCCTAAATGCAGCAATCAAACGATCAACCACAGCATAAAGACCAAGTGCAGCATCACCAAGCATGACTTTAATTAGAATTGGAGTTAAATAAGTAAAACCCAATGTAAAAAAAGATGCTATAAAGTTATCAAAGCTCTTTTTTGTTTCAATGATATATAGCTTCCTTTTAATGAGCATTGAATTAAATTTAACAATTTTCTTTCTATGAATAATATATTGGATAGTCAGACCTACAACCAACCCAGACATTATTTGTAAAACTACAGCAAGAAGAATATCTTCTGGTGTAGTTACAACAAAAAAAACGGGTATTAAGAATAAACTTTTTATTAATACTGTAGTAAATGCTAATACTGAATTTATACCTAATCCATTAAAAATATAATTAGGAATAAGAAAAGAACTAAATGAAGCTAGGAGTGCTATTCCAATAATTATCGAATCTATATTTTTATATCCCATCATAAATACTATGGGAATCACCAACAAAGATAAAATTAAAAATAGAAAGAATTTTACAGACTGAATATTTGTATACAAAGCATTCAGATTATTTCTTTTATCCTTATACAAACTTATACTTTTTGCACCTGTCAGGTTAAAGCCAAAATCTATAATAAAAACGAATAAAAAATACATAGTTTGAGCAAATCCAAGTTTGCCAAAACCTTCAACGCCAAGCACCCTTGTCAAATATGGAAATGCAATAAGAGGAATAATAAAATTCGAGATCTGTATTACATATAAATACAAGGCTTCTCTTTTTATATTTTTATCCATTTTACTTTCTTATAAAAAATAGACAGAATGCTGTAAAATATAATATTAATGAATCCTGTCTTTTGTACCTATTATTGAGATTGTATAAATTTACATTACTAATTCCACGATTTGAAAAAGAATTAGTAAAAGAATTTCGTAACTCAATTGATTGTTTTACTAGTTTATTTTTTCTGAAAAATTTACTATTTTTGTTGTTCGTTGCCCGTGCAATAACACTAGTCGAATGATATCTAAACTTATTCAACATTTGATTATGGAAATATACATTGCCTAACAATAAAAATTTTAACCATAAATCCCAATCGCCATTTGTTTTCATATTAACAACAGCGCCACCAATTTCTGCATAAGTTTTTCGTCGAAATAATACAGCACTTGCATTTGGAATCGTATTTTTATGAATAAGAAATTTTTCTATATACTCTTGCCCATTCATCTGAAAACTATCATTAAAATATTTTCCTGTAGCTAAGTCTTGCGTCCATTCTGACCAGCTTCCTGTAATTTTCCCTTCGCTATCCATTTTAGCAGACTGACTATATGCGAGTACAACCTCAGAATTTTGCTGTAGCATTGGTACTAATGCTTCTAAAAATTTTGGGTCTGCAACATCATCCGATTCAGCAATCCATATAAACTCACCTTTTGCAAGTGATAATACAGCCTTATTCCACTGAAAGAATGTCGAACCTGAATTTTTTTCGTTATAAATGATCTGACTAACTTTAGGATGAGCCCTATAACTTTCAATAATCTCTCGGCTATTGTCAGGAGATAAATCATCCAAAATAATCAATTCAAAATCTTGAAAAGTCTGATTTAAAACACTATCAATTCTTTCCTTTAAGAATTTCTCATGATTATAACTTGGGATAATTACTGAAACCAACGGACTCATCTTTTCACCAATTAAAATACATTTTTCGTGTTTTTAGCTTCATTAAATGTCGGAGCAAACTTATCCTTATCGGTTAACTTTAACTCCAAACCACTTTCAACAGGCCATTCGATTGCAATATCGGCATCATCCCAAACAATGCTTCTTTCACATTCTTTAGAATAATAATTTGTCGTTTTGTATAAAAACTGCGTATTATCCTCCAAAGCAATAAAGCCATGTGCAAAACCTGCTGGAATCCAGAACTCCTTATGGTTTTCACCTGTAAGCTCTACACCGACCCATTGACCAAATGTAGGCGAATCTTGGCGAATATCAACAGCCACATCCCAAGCACGGCCTTGTACTACACGCACCAATTTGCCCTGAGCATGTGGATTCAGCTGGTAATGCAACCCTCTCAGTACACCTTTTTGAGAGTACGAATGATTATCCTGAACAAAATTTGGAACCTCAAGACCGCGCTCTGTTAGAGCCTGTTCAAAGTTTTTTTGATTAAAGCTTTCCATAAACCAACCACGATCATCACCAAACACACGTGGTTCAAGTATAAGTAGGCCATTAATTTTTGTTTCAATAATATTCATTCGTATCACTCAGTTTTATCTAGTCTTTTTTTCTAGCAATGCTTATGCTTGATGCTCTTTAAGCAATTTAAGCAAGTACTGACCATAGCCCGTCTTTTTAAAGAACTCTCCACGCGCTTTGAGCTGATCGGCATTGATCCATCCATTGTTGAAAGAAATTTCTTCCAAACTCGCCACTTTCAAACCCTGACGGTGTTCAATGGTTTGTACAAACTGACTTGCTTCGAGCAGTGAGTCATGCGTACCTGTATCTAACCACGCAAAACCACGGCCAAGCACCTCAACATTCAACTCGTTTTGCTGTAAATAAAGGTTATTTACATCGGTAATTTCTAGTTCACCACGGTGCGATGGCTGAATATTTTTAGCAACTTCAACCACTTTATTGTCATAGAAATATAATCCCGTTACCGCGTAGTTTGATTTTGGTTGTTCAGGCTTTTCTTCAATACTGAGAGCCTTTCCTTCTGCGTCAAAGTCAACTACACCAAAACGTTCAGGATCATTTACATAATAACCAAAGACTGTTGCACCACTAACTTGTGACGCAGCACGTTTGAGTTGATCACTAAAGTGTTGACCATAGAAAATGTTATCGCCCAAAATCAGACAAACATTATCCTCACCAATAAACTCTTCCCCTAAAATAAAGGCTTGAGCAAGACCATCCGGTGAAGGTTGGACTTTATAAGAAAGTTTAATTCCGAGCTCTTCACCTGTACCTAAAAGTTTTTCAAAATTAGGCAGGTCTTCTGGTGTCGAAATAATCAAAATTTCATTAATCCCAGCCAGCATCAGAACTGACAAAGGATAATAAATCATAGGCTTATCATAAATTGGGAGTAACTGTTTTGACGTTCCCATAGTAATTGGATACAAACGTGTACCTGACCCACCCGCAAGAATAATGCCTTTGCGTTTTATTTGACTCATGGAAGAAGTTCCTCTAATACTTGTGCTACACCTTGCTGCCAGTGCGGCAGGTGTAATTTAAAATTTTGTTGTAACTTATCTGTATTTAAACGTGAATTTAAAGGGCGCTTTGCTGGTGTTGGGTAAGCTTGTGTTTCTATTGGATTCACTTGTTTTAAGATCAGCGGTTGATTATGTTCACGTGCCTGCTCAAACACAAATTGTGCATAATCATACCATGTTGTTTCACCTGTAGGCGCTAAATGGTAATGACCGTGCAGCAGTATTTTTTGTTCATCAGACTGTAAAGTATAATAGCGAATAGCTTGAGCCGTGACATCTGCAATCAGTGCTGCCCCAGTAGGTACACCAACTTGATCTTGGATGATATTCAGCTCTTCTTTCATTTGCGCCAATTTGAGCATGGTCTTAATGAAATTATTTCCTCGCGCCGCATAAACCCAACAAGTACGGAAATTTAGAAATGAAACTCCGCTTTGCTCTAAAGCAAGTTCACCGTCTCGTTTAGTTTGACCATATAAATTAACTGGGGCAGTTTGGTCATCCTCTTTCCATGCCAAAACACCTGTGCCATCAAACACATAGTCTGTTGAATAATGAATCAACAATGCACTATGCTTTTGACATTCCTCAGCCAAGTGCTTAACCGCTAAAGCATTGATAAGATGTGCCTGTTCAGCATCAGATTCAGCCTTATCTACAGCGGTATAAGCGCTTGCATTCACAACAATATCTGGGCGAATTTGTTCAAAGGCTTTTGAGATTTCTGCAAAGTTTGCAACATCACCACACCAACCCTCAGGGTTTGTTTGACGATCTAAAGCAATCACCTCTCCAAGTGGTTGGAGTGCACGCTGTAACTCCCAACCCACTTGGCCATTTTTTCCTAACAACAGTATTTTCATAGTATTACGCAACTTAATTTGTTTCTTCTGCAACCTGATACTGTTGATTGATCCAATTTTGATATTCACCACTTTGAATATGTTGAACCCACGCTTGGTTATTCAAATACCACTCAACGGTTTTTCTTAAACCCGTTTCAAAACTTTCTTCAGGCACCCAACCAAGGTCTTTTTGAATTTTGCTTGCATCAATTGCATAGCGTAAATCGTGACCAGGGCGATCTGTCACATAAGTAATCAAGTCTTCATAACGAGTCACACCATTTGGTTTATTTGGTGCAAGTTCTTCTAACAATGTGCAAATGGCTTTAACAACATCAATATTCTTTTGTTCGTTATGACCGCCAATATTATAAGTTTCACCAACAGCAGCCTCAGTAACCACTTTATATAAAGCACGTGCATGGTCTTCTACAAATAGCCAATCACGAATTTGGTGTCCATTGCCATATACAGGTAATGCTTTGCCATTGAGGGCATTCAAAATAATTAATGGAATCAGCTTTTCTGGGAAATGATAAGGACCATAGTTGTTTGAGCAATTGGTTAAAACGACAGGTAAACCATAAGTTCGGTGCCATGCACGAACCAAATGATCTGAACTAGCCTTACTTGCTGAATATGGTGAACTTGGAGCATACGGTGTTGTCTCAAGGAACAAGTCATCTGTACCTTCTAAGTCACCATAAACCTCATCCGTTGAAATGTGGTGGAAACGAAATGCTTGCTTTTTATCTTCGCTTAAACCGTTCCAATAATGACGAGCAGCCTCCAACAACTGGTATGTTCCAATAATATTGGTTTCAACAAATGCAGCAGGGCCTGTAATTGAACGGTCAACATGCGATTCAGCAGCCAAATGCATCACAGCATCTGGTTGAAAACTTTCAAATAATTGATCTAATGCAATGCGATCACAAATATCAGTTTGGGAAAATTGATAACGTTCATTATTTTCAACCAATGCCAACGATTCTAAATTACCCGCATAGGTGAGTTTATCGACATTGAGTACCTGATGGGGTGTATTTTGAATAATATGGCGAACGACTGCTGAACCAATAAAACCAGCACCGCCTGTTACCAATAATTTCATATTTTCCTGCTCTTAATTTAAATTGATTGATAGCAAAATAATTTTAGGTTATCTATAGATAAATAAGATGTTTCTTTATTCTAAAACTATTTCAGTATTTTATTCAAAATATGTGAATGAATTGTATAAATAGTTTAATTGAACACTTTAGACTTTATCAAATTAACATCAATAAAATATATCAATTCTTGTGCAAATCTTTGGTTTTGTAACCCTCTACATAGGTTTGTAAGATATTTTTAATTTTTGCCTGATTATCTCCTTGTTCAGATAAATCAGATAACTGCAAAAATATGCTGTTAATTTGATCAAAAAAATAAAAATGCTCATAAGATTTTAAAATTCGTTCATGGTCAGTTTTGCTAACATTTTCAGATTCGATGAGTAGCTCTTCATATAGTTTTTCACCTGGACGCAGTCCAGTAAACTGAAGTGCAATATCCCCTAAGCCTTTTTCATCTATAGGTTTAAACCCACTTAGACGAATCATCTGTTTAGCCAAATCAACAATTTTAACGGGTTCACCCATATCCAGTAGAAAAACATCTCCGCCTGTTCCCATTGCCCCCGCCTGAATCACCAACTGCGCAGCCTCAGGAATGGTCATAAAATAACGAGTCACCTCAGGATGCGTTACTGTAACAGGTCCACCTTTTTCAATCTGTTTTTTAAACAAAGGAACGACAGAACCTGATGAACCTAATACATTACCAAAACGCACTATACTGATTTGTGTTTGCGGTTTTGTGGCAGCTAAACCTTGGCAATACAATTCTGCCATCCGTTTCGATGCACCCATGACATTGGTTGGACGTACAGCTTTGTCCGTAGAAATCAAGACAAAGGTTTCAACCCCTTGAGCCACAGCGGCATCAACACTACGGGCCGTACCAATTGAAGTATTATAGATCCCTTCAAACGGGTTGGCCTCAACCAAGGGCACATGCTTATAAGCTGCTGCATGGTAAACCGTTTGCACAGCATGCTGTTGCAATATACGTTCCAATTTTATTTGGTGAGTCACAGAACCTAGTATAGGCACTACCTCTACACCTGCATTTTGTAATTCGCGATCAATGGAATACAGTGAAAATTCAGACATTTCAAATAAAACAAGGCATTTGGGTTGATGCTTCACGATCTGACGGCAAAGTTCTGAACCAATTGATCCACCTGCACCTGTTACCATCACCACTTTATTTTTAATATTGTTTTCTAAAAGCGCTAACTTTGGTGGTACTGGATCACGCCCTAGTAAGTCAATAATGTCGACTTCTCTGATGTCAGAGACTTGAACGCGGCCACCTACCAGTTGAGTGACACCAGGCAGTTCCATAATTTTGACATTAGACGGTTCAAAAGACTCAACAATTGCTTTTTTACGTGCACGACTTACAGATGGCATAGCCAGTAATATTTCTTCGATGTGGAACTTACGAAATGCTCCGAGCGCCTTTTTGGGTGTAAAGATTTTAAGTCCGCTTAAAGACTGCCCTTGTAGCGAAGCTTTATCATCAATGAAACAGACGGGCAAATAGTCATCCGAGCGATATAATGCGGCCGCAATTTGTTGCCCCGCAAGCCCTGCACCATAAATCGCGACACGCTTACGGTTTTGCTTTTTTTCACAAAAGTATGCAGTGTGGCATAGCGAATCACAGCGCGGCTCCACCACATCCAAGAAAACAGCACAAAGCCGTACATGAGCGGAATGCTCATAGGAATAAAGGCTAAATCAAGTTTCTTAACCGCATATAACCCAACAATTTGAATAAATGTCGCAATCGAGATCCGTAGCAAATAGTCTTCATTGAAGGAGCGTACAATCGCGCTATAAATGCCAAGTAAGGCAAAAATTGCGACACCAAAAACACCTACA
>Ga0068617_1000079_pt1 | contig 11384 bp, 15 predicted proteins | sample InSIn1SAF170_2_FD_77422 | JGI IMG/M metagenome (GOLD analysis project Ga0068617, IMG submission 77422) | Clean room microbial communities from NASA Spacecraft Assembly Facility at Jet Propulsion Laboratory, Pasadena, California, USA -... ...
AGAAAGAAAAAAAGATAGAAGCATGATGATTCTAAGAGATTGAGTCAAAGTGGAGATTGTGTCTTTGGGTCGTAGAATAGGAGAAGGCTCTGCAGCTGGGTGCACAGAGGCCTAGTAGTTCACAGCTGAGTGCGCAGGGCAGGTCAAGTCTGTAACTGTTGGAAGTAGTAATAAAGAGCATTTTTATCATATTCCTGTGTGCAAGTTTAGTCTGACTAAATCACTGTGTAATCGACTCCTTTCTTCTAATTCCTAATAAAAACGGTCAGCCATCTTGAAAGCGGACCCAGAGACGTAGTCCATTAGGGACGAACTCCGTCATCAATTTTCTATCTAGTATTGATGTGTTTTTACTGTTTTCACTTCTGTTATGCATTGATTTTATGTTTAATCAGCTATCGTAAAGTGTTATTTTCAAGCAATTTTTCCTCGTTTTGCGTGCTTCAGCTAACATTCAAATCATTAATGGTTAATCAATTCTACATCAGTTTTTAGTTCATGGTCATTTCAGCTAATGGGTGGGGGTGGTATGCCTGGAATATGCTGCCTTATCAAATTGATCACACTTTTTGGTGAGACCTTAGCGAGCTCTTCCTTGTCCCCTCGGAGAGGTGAAATCAAGGGGTTAGTTTCTAGTTCTTCACTACCTTCATTCTCTAGATTCTCCCACTTTTCGTAGTGCCAAACATCAATTTATTTGCATAACCCGCTTTTCACATAGTAGCATTTTAATCCAAGTGTTCAAAGACTTAACGTACTTACCTCGCAGTCCTTTGAGGAAGCATCGCTTTGCCTCACTATAGCTGACTGAAGTATCTACTACGAACTCAGTGATGAATCCTCCTATAATTCGATCGAGCCAGTGATCAAGAACACATGTGATCTTATCCTCTGTTGCTTCCAATCTGCGCACCAACTTTGGAGTCCACACAATAGGTATGTCGAGCTTGCACCTTCCTTGGCTATTTGCTAGCTTTGTGATCCACTCGTATAGCTCAGTAGGGAAGGATGTGAAGAAAATTTCATGGATGTATGTGTATAAGTAGCAGTCTAACCACTCTTCATTTGATAGTATCAAATTCCTGTTCTCCTGCACCGCGAACTTCTGAATCTTCCTATCTAACCAATCCTCAATTCCTTTCTTAGTTGGATTCCAGTGATACAACATCAAACATGTCTATGCAGATCCCAGTCCTGGGAACAAAACTATTTGTTAGCTTGTTGGGGCCAGACCCAGGTTCGGAGTTAATTAGCCAAACAAATCCTTGCTCTACTGGCTCTTTCGGCAACAGTCTGCGGAGCGCAGACTGAGGTATCACCCGAAGTAGTATGGTAGGGTGCTGGAACCAGGTTTCTGCACCCTTGAGATGTCTGAGGGTTTGATGGAGTCCAATTGTTAGTCGCTTCATGCAGGTTACTTCGCGCACTTCCCTGTCCCTCGCGCCCTAATATACTTGCCTTTGCGCAGCCCTAACCAGTGGTCATGGGGCTTCCGCACTGCTAGATCAGCACTCTGCACTATTTCCCTAAATCCCACTTGAGATCTTACTTATCTTCCTACACTAGTTAATTATCTTCGTGTAAATGGATGCCTTACGTTATATTTACTTATACAACACATTCATATGAGTTCGCGCAGCAAGTAAATAGTAAAGTTGCAATTTATACCCAATAATACATAAAACAGGAAAAGATACACAGAAATATGATAAAAATGCTCTTTATTACTACTTCCAACAGTTACAGACTTGACCTGCCCTGCGCACTCAGCTGCGAACTACTAGGCCTCTGTGCACCCAGCTGCAGAGCCTTCTCCTATTCTACGACCCAAAGACACAATCTCCACTTTGACTCAATCTCTTAGAATCATCATGCTTCTATCTTTTTTTCTTTCTCTCTACGCTTAGAGCCTCTCTCTATTTATACAATCCCATGGTCTGTGGAACATGAGTAGGTCTATCAAGCCAACATTGCATTACAAAAAGAAGGGTGGACAACCCTGTGACTCTATTATGACTTCGAGCTTTGCGCCCACAAATCGCGGAACCTTTACAATGGACTTGGTCAAAACTTGGGCTTTAAGCCCCAAAACATGCCTTAGGGGGATTCCACGCCCAACAACAGCGCTGCTGCGAACTGTTGAGATGGCCAAATGCTTTATGTATGGTGCTGAATTTGGAATACAACATTCACATGATTGTTTCAAGGGAGGATACTTCATCTAGTATCGCTCTCTTCAACTCTTCTCTAGCGGATGATGTACCCTGTTCTCCACCCTGCTTGGCCGCTTGTAACTCCTTGGCCATGCACTTGTTCTCTGTTATCAAGAATCGAACACTTGAGCTGGTGACCTTAGCATATGCTTTGGTAACATTGGCCAATGTTGCTCGATTCTTGCAAACATTAGATACGATCACTCTTTCTTCAAACTTCATAGGAGATGTGTGGACATATGGAGTAGGCACTCTATGCGACTGCACAACTTTGTTTTGCGGCTCGTTGAAAGATATGTTGTGCATCCCCGCTTCTGAATTGTCTTCAAGGATCTATGTGTGTCCTTGATCACTTGGGAATTTCTCTGCTTCCAAATCTGGTGAAACCAGTGCAATGACCTCTCGGTTATGAGGCATGAGGTAAATATCCTGTTCAGACTTTGGCTGTACCACATCCGTATCCATCTGCTCTCACATCTATTATATCTCTTGAGCTAAGTCTTGCTCTTGCAACTACTCACCCTGCCTACTCTATGCCAGCTACTCGGATGAGTCTATAACCTGTATGGGAAAAATTTCGTCAATCTGTGCATGCTGCACCTCCTACTGTGTTTGTCCCTGCTGCCCTTCCTTCTCTCTTTTGTTCAACTCTTGTTCTTCTCGGACTTGCTGCTTCAACTATTGCAACTCCTTTTTTGTTTCCTTGATGCTCCTTCCATTTCTTTGCTTTGCACATTCCTCTTGTCATGCTATCACGTCTTAGCCTCAATCTCCAAAGCTTCTTTCATCACAAGTGGTTCTACTTTGAACTTGCGGCTTTGTTCTTCCTCTGCATTGTCGACAACCTTTCTCTTGCCTTTGTCATGCGAAAGTGTGTTACCCTCTACTGTTGTTGATGATGCTTCTCTCTGAGATGTTTCTTTGCGCCACTTTGCTAACCATTCCATAGTTATGTTGACCGATACATTGAGCCTGGAGAAGCTGTGATAGTATCTCCATGGGTCTTCCTCAAGCCAATGACATGCCCCATGGATCCAGATAAATTGCATTCTCACACAATCGTCCTTTAAAAAGCAATGTGCATCATACGGATTGAAACTTCTGGTATCGAAAGTGAATCTTTTGAACTCTTCCATCTTGGCATCAGCATGCTTGAGATTCTGTATCTCGTACAACCTGATTCGCAAAGGAAGAACAGATGAAGGTACCTTGTTCTTCCTGTGTAGTCTAGCTGACAACCCTGTTGAGACGTGATATCTTTCACGACGAGCTTGTCCATGGAAAACTTCAATAGAACATGTGGAGTATTCCTCGCATTATACATCCGCATGAAGGCACCAAGGGGTGAGGCATACCAATCTGCTATGTCGATCAATGCCTCCATCACTGCCTGTGACATGCAAGGTGGATCCTGCTCAAATATCGTTTTGTACATTGGGGTGACAAAGTGGTCTGACAACTATGTGATGACTCTGCGGAAGCTGGATTCAGAGAACAATGTGCAATAAGTGTTCGCAGAGGTTTTCAAAGGTGTCCATGCCCACTTAAAACCTAGGAACTACTGATGGGCATAGATTTCATCTAGAATGTAAGCGAACATGTATATATTTTCTTGCTAACCTTTGGGTGGATGTCAGGCTTCTGTTACTTATTCCTTCAACCTGAGAGCCAACATGTCAGACCAGTTGCATGGCCTTCCTTTGCTGGCCGGTTGGTCTAGTGCAATCACCTAGCTTTGTAGGAAGGTCTCTATGTTCTCTTGGTCGTCTAAGTGACATGCAAAGATGAACAAGTACTGATATGCCTTCCACAGTATCTTCGTCTTGTAAAGTAGAGTGGGTGTTGTCCTGAACTTGGCTGGCTCTTTCACCCAACTCTTCAAGATATCTCTGGAGTTTACGTTGCTGCGTGCACTGAAGGGTTTCTCCGTTGTGATCACCGACAATGGTAAGTGATATATCTCATGCTAGTCCTTCACCCTAAAGGTAGCAAGCTTTGTCCCACTGACACTACTCAACATCATCGTCTCAGGATCGGTGTGTGAGATAATATAGTGTATCATGTCCGCGCATGGAAATGTGGGATACCTGCATGCAATCAGGTACAAGCCAGATTTGTGGATGTTGACATAGACGCTACGGTTTTCCAGATCTTCCTCAAATGTTCCTGAGAATGTATTGTTGATGTCTTGCCATTTCATCTTGATGTCTCTATCTATGACCAACTTGGTGTCTTTGTAAACAGGTAGGCCCATAGACATTTGTTCAATTGCATCTCTAGTTTCACTTCCAACAGTGTTCTTTGACCTTGCTCTCTTGGAGGCCATTGTACCTGTACTGCTAAGAGACAGACAAACACCCACTATACTTGGAGACATAGCGACACTAATGGCAAGTAATATGTTAGTTGAAAACCAAAACAAATCTGAGGACTGATATGCAACACAATTGGGTGACTGGTAGTAATGATTGCGTAATTTTCACGGGAGGTTGGGATACTAACTTTGAAAAATACACAAGGCACAGTCTGGGTTGTCAGGAGGTTTATTCACTGCTGGAACTGCACAATGCACAGTCCAGTCTGCCCGCTGAGGGCTGAAACTGCGCAACGCGTAGTTTCAGTCAGTAAGGACATGGATGCCTAGAGACTAAATTGCGTAATTTTCTGGGTCAACAGGGCACTGCCTCCTAGAATTGCGTAATGTAATCCTGGAGGTTAGTGTTGGCGATGATTGTGCAGTTTCTGGAGGGAAAGCAAAGCCTTCACTTCTAAAAATGCGCATTTCTATCTGGGTGAGGCAAGGTCTGTGCTAAGGCAGCCCTGACTCGCCGACGGGTGACTGAAAACATGAGAAGTCCTTAATTCATGGTGAGACTGAGTGTAAGCAAGAGTGAATGATCATGCATGCAAACATTGAGTGCAAGATTCAAAAAAGGGGAACGCATGAATGTGTGTGGAACAAGTCACCGCAATAGTGACTGTCATTGAAAAACAGTGTCATGCATGCGACAATAGTGAGATGTAAATATAAACTGAAATGGTGCCTATAAATTTAGCTAATATATAGTAAAATGACAACAAGTGTTCAACAAAACCAAGAAAACAACATTCATACAAAGCGAAATACGAAAAGTGACAAAAAAGCAGGAAATGCCATGAAAAGCAGACTTACTGGGAAACAACTAAGCTAAATGTGTCGAAGACTCCTATATGTGATGTGGGATGTTAGAGCTCCAAGCTCGATGTGAGGAATGAGCTTTGCATAATCGAATAAATAATTTTGAGGCTTATGATGTGCATGCCACAAATCTAGGAAAAGACGAAAGTTGGAGGGAAGTTTATAAAACGATCTTTGCATGTAACCTCTAGCTGCTAAAAATAGATCGCTAAAATTTAGGGATGCTTTTTGCATGTTTCTTTTAGCTATTTCGGGAAAAAGCAGCCCATGCATGCAAATCAGGATTACTCAGTCCTAGAGGGAACCGATCAACCTGAAGGCACATGAAGTAGTCCGCAAGCCTGGGAAAGGGATTTGCGCAGTTTCTGTGCTGAGAAGGGTTGACTGTCCCTCAGGCATTGCACAATTTTTGGGGTCAGCAGGTCACTGCCTCTTAGAATTGCGCAATTTCTGTGTTGAAGCGTAGTGACTGGATGAATTGCGTAGTTTTCTGAGGGAGGGCTGCCTAGCTAGATTGTGCAATTCTAGAGCCCAGCAAGTAGCCCAACAAGATTGCACAATTTATGGAGGGAAGGCTAGTTCCCCTCTAGAATTGCACAATTTTATGAGTGAACATCTCAACTAGAAAATAACCTACGTCTAGATAGGCAGCCTGTGATGGGAGAAAAACAAGTTGAAATGCATAGGCTAGCAAGCCAATGAAACTCAGCTGAAGCCTATGTACTTGATAGTGCAAGACATGATTCTAAGGATGGTTGGTAGGGAGGCTCCAAAATGAAGTTAAGGAAAAATTTTGGAGGGTGGTTGTAGCCACTACAACACTTGGCGACACACTAGTAGAGCTCTAGCTCTCTGAATGAACCTTGTTTCGTGAAAAGCAAGTCTAGCACCTCTGAAAGTATTGTTTAGTTCGATGATCATCTTGACTCCCACACTAACTTGATTGAAAGATGTAGCACCTGCAATGCTCATGGTCAGTCCGCACATATTCCAAACCAACCAACACAGTTGTTTTGATTGGGGACGAGGGGTATATTGATACACAAGAAATATGATAATTAATAGAGTTTAAGTTTCATCTCTGGTGTTGCTCTACTGCCAGTAAGCCTGGACAGTACCACGACAGAGTCATGCAGGAACACAAGCATTAGTTTGTTGCCAGCGAGACTGGACAATACCCCAATGGAGTTACTTGCATCACCTCTCTGCGTAGGAAGTCTTTCTCTTCTTTTTCCTTATTCAATTTTCATTTTTTTTTTTTAATTTTCACATTTTCATTTTATTTTTTATTTTTTCAAAACTGTGCATAGCACTTTTTCATTTCAAAGGTGGAAGAGGGATCCCGAAAACAACCGACTAGAGTAAGTGATACTAGTTAGCATGCAAGTGTTGTGTTTTCATCAAGGTTCACTTCAAAAAATACGTATTTTCCATTGGTGTATCATGGACTAAAGATAACAAGTTCTATATACAGATATAGGATAACAGATAACCAAGTATTGATAACTACACAAGTCCTCTTGCACCTTACCCTTGCTTTTTTCAAGAGTCACATATGGTTCATGCGAAACTAACCTACGAATGTAAACAAGCAGACAAAAAATTAAAGAGAAAAGAGTAGAAGAAAAAATGCGAAAGCAAAGCGAGTAAGCAAACAAATACACAAAGTAAGAAAGCAAGCATGCATGCAAGCAAACAAGGTAAAGTAAACACTACTCCTACTCCTAAGCTAATGGTGCATGGGCCTGATCACATGAAGTGATATTTCCAATGCAACCACCAGTGCATTGGTCGACCCATGTTGGTGAAGGCATGGTTTTCAAACAGTGCAGTTGCGTGAACCAATGAACATGAAAGACATAACAATGAAGACAAATTCACTTCGAGTTTAAATGCGTCCACAGAACATAAATGAGTGTAAGAACATGACATGCCATCCATGGAGTTACCATGGCGTTGTGCTACACTATGTGCACATATTAGGCATATGCATTCTCTTAACTATGACATGCAAGAAAATGAGAGAAACAAATACAACTTGCATCGTGCACATGTGCTTGCTGTGTAAGATTCCTCCAATGCATGAGCAATGGGATCATGTAGTTCGTGTGGAGGAAGCGACATATCTACGTGGGATCAATCTTCAATGCATACATATGAGTGATGAGGAGCCTTGGGTGTTTCAACAATTTCCTGACCAGAAGTGAAACCAACCTCAAGATAGCTCGAGCTGAAGTGCCTTGATTGTCTGCAGGGTTTCAACTTCATCGATAGATAGATCAGCATAAAGAGGTGGATTTGAAAAATCAACAACAATAAAATCATTGTCGTGATTGAATACAGGAGTAAAGAGATCACAATAGTTAGGATTAGAAAAATCAATGATTTCATCAACATCCTCATGATCAGATAAATCAAATAGAGGGGTGTATGAGAAGCAAGAGTGTTCACCCTCTGTGTTTCTGGAAAAATAAGATAAAAAATAAAGTGGATTTTCAATGAATAATTTGTCCTCTCTGCTGTCGAATGATGGGCTGACATCTAGTGTATTATGTGAATGATCAACAATAGGTGCATCCGTTGGTGGATTTACACAAGGAAAAGTAGTGATGGCGGAATCACCAACGATGTCAGGAAAAGTGGAGGAGGCACAGATAAAAGGAGATCATCCTTCGCCGCAAGTTGATGTTCAGGTTCCCAGTCATACTCATCATGAATGACAACGCATGTTGGTTGTGTAAAACCAACTTCGTCAATGGCTTGATCCTCATTCACAACAAGTGTAGAGTTCAGAATGGGAGAACACAAGACAGTGCAATCTGTAGGATCACCAAAACATGAAGATGGGGGCTGTGGTAAAAAATGCACGTGACAACCCATGGGTTTCGCAACCAAAGCTACATGAAAATTGATATAATTGATGTTGGGAGGATATGACAGTTGAATAAACATGTGTGCATGTTCAACCACATCACTCTGCGATGGCGGAGTTGTTTGATCAGGGGAAGGTAGACAGTCACTTGTTACAATGATTATGTCCATCTGTGATTGCGCAACTCCATCACCGAAGTACGCTGAGTAGGTTTCGAAATTCAACTTCATCTTGGGATCGACTGATTTGTTAAGACAATATTAAAATATGTCCCAAATATATTGAAACTTCATCTGGATTTTCGGAGCTTGAAACTGAAATACACGGAAGCGCTGCCAAAAATCCATAGGCGGTTCTTATGAAGTCTTGCATTGTTTTAACAGTCTTTTGTCAAGAGGTTCTAGATCAAAATGATGTAAAGTAGATACAATTAGATCACATAACTAGTCAAGTGAATGCACGCTACCAGGTGGCAGGATGTTGCACCATCGTTGTGGGGATTCGCAAAGTGTGCGTGAAAGAAACACGTTGTCCTCTTCATCAGAGAAGTCATCTGCATCATCAATGAATGCATAGAAGTCTTGAAAGTACTCAGGCTACGCCACTTCACCTTCACCATCATACGTGAATGCTGACAAGAGATCAAAAAACTCCCTCATGATGTCGAGATGTTCGGCATTAGAGAGACATCACCAAGGGATGAGTCTAACAGTATCCATGATGGATATGTGAAGATTCAAAACAGGATGTGAGGACTCAGATTTTCATCTAGCCCTCCTTCTAGTGCCATAAATGTTGACGGTGCTGGACCAACAAACATTTCACGGTATCTCCCCTATAAGAAGTCCCAAATAAACCTTAGACTGTTTGGTGTAGGAGTTCTAGCAGTGGGTCGTACGGTATCGCCTTGACTGCGGTTGCGCGCAGAGGCAAGTGGGATGTCCTTGTTGGTAGCAAGGGTGTGACCAATGCAGCAAGCCAAGGAAGGTGCATGAATGGTTCTAACACATGGAAAGTGGAATGAGTGCGCCCCTTGGAAACCTGTGGAAACATGTAGCTTGGAAGGGAACACACGAGTAAAGATTCATTACAAGCTAGAAGGCAAGTGAACCAACAATCCAAAGTGATGGTTAAACCAACAACACATCTCAATAAGATTCATACATACATATATAGAAAAGTCCACAGATACATGTGTAAGAAAAAAGATACATATATCGTTAGCGTAACCAAGACAACTGAAATACAATAACAGCATATGCATTAAATGTGTAGGCTTTGTTATATTAAGAAAGTGAAAGTTCCAATCATATGTACAACCATGTCCAACTACTAGTCCCGACAACAGAATGTTACAGTCATTGCCGCTTTCTCCTCCAAAGAGATATACTAGCAATGCACTCTGGAGAAGCCAAGGTTCATTACAGTACACTCGAAGCTTTCTCAAAGATACACCTATAGGAATCTTGGCTCCCAAAATCTTGTACAATGAGTTATGAGGTTTATAAATAGCAAAGGGTGGGGTGACCCTTGACATTCCCCTTTGTGACTCTTCACCTACCTCATGACTCTTCAACTACTACATGATTGTTACATTTGACTATCAATAGTTGGTCTTTCACTTTTACAAGATATTACATTACAATCTACACATGTACGCATGTGAGACAAAATAGGCTTGAGCAAGCCATGAAGACACTACTACAACTTGGACAACTGTGGGAAGACCAACTCTTCAACATCCTCGTGATGGTTGACAGTAGCGAACTGATGCCAAGCTTGGTAGTCTGTGATGGTGTTTGCATGCTTGATAGTGACATCTTGTTGAAAGCGAACTCTCGCCTCCGTTACATCTGGGTACATTGATCTGGTACCTCTCTCCAACTCATCTGCTAACATGTGCATCATAGTCTTGAGTGCAGCTGAACCAACAACATACTGATGCATGGTGTCTGTGCTGATCTCCAAGTCCGCACTGGTGGCTACATGCATCAACGCGTCAAAGTACATGTCTAGCTTTGTTCAGACTTAGTTCTTCGACTTCACCTCGGTGAGTGTGCCAATAGATGGGATGGCATGTGCATGCACAACAACATCCATGCTTCTGAAAACCCGTGCATGCGAACCCTGCAAGTTGGTGAGGATCTGTAAGAGTTCCTCATAGTTCTAGATCTGACTCTGGATGCGTGCTTTCAACTCTACCGCCCTGGGCTTCATCATCTTTGGCAAGTGCAATGGGGATCCTTTGTACCTCATCATCCATGTCTACATGCAGTGAACATCAATGTGCAGATTTGACAAGATGTGTGCTCTCCTAGCACAACATTGCTGCCAACCATTGAGATGGACAACTTCTTTATGCACGGTGCCGAATCTGTAATACAACATTTGCATGACTGTTTCAAGGGATGATAATTGATCCAGTATCACTCTCTTCAACTCTTTTCTAGCGGATGATGTAACCTATTTTCCTCCCTACTTGCTCATCCTTGGCCATGCGCTCATTCTCTTCTATCAAGAATCGAACACTCGAGTTGGTGGCCTCGACATTTGCTATAGTAGCATTAGCTAATGCTACTGGATTCTTGCGCACATAAGATACGATCACTCATTCTTCAAACTGCGCAGGAGATGTGTGGACATCCAGAGTAAGCACACTGCGTGACTGCACAACTCTGTGTTACGACTCATTGAAAGATATGTTCTGCATCTCCGCTTCTGGATTGTCTTCAAGGATCTCTGTGTCTCCTTGATCGCTTAGGACTTGCTCTGCTTCCAGATCTAGTGAAGCTGGTGGAGTGACCATCAGTTATGAGGCATGAGGTCAATATCCTGTTTGGACTCTGGCTGTACCACATTCATATCCATCTACTCTAGCATTTGTTCAATCTCTTGAGCTAAGTCCTCCTACGACTTCTCACCGTGTCTGTTCTATGCAACTCCTTTTATGTTTTCTCCATCCTCCAATTATCTCTTTGCCTTTGCGTGTTCCTCTTGTCGTATTATTGCCTCTTAGGATCAATCTCCAAAGTGTCTTTCATCACAAGTTGATCTACTTCAAACTTGCGGCTTTGTTCTACCTTTGCATTGTCGACAACCTTTCTCTTGCCTTTGTCATGCG
>Ga0068617_1000081_pt1 | contig 11359 bp, 14 predicted proteins | sample InSIn1SAF170_2_FD_77422 | JGI IMG/M metagenome (GOLD analysis project Ga0068617, IMG submission 77422) | Clean room microbial communities from NASA Spacecraft Assembly Facility at Jet Propulsion Laboratory, Pasadena, California, USA -... ...
CGGCAGGCCTGCATAATGGAACACATTTCTTTATCATAATTGGGATACTTCCAGACTGTGTCTGAAAGTGTCTCACTGTGATATGCCATTGGATGCCTGTGGCTGAGCTAAAGGTTTTAGAATCAGATGCATGTTCCGACTTTGAGTCAGAACTCGACAAGGGGAATGACAAAGGGAAGCAAATTATCGATGCAGAGCCCAATGCCACTATTGCCACCACGAAGATCTAGAAAGAGGAACCTGAAGATCCAGAGGAGGAGGAGCGTCTCTTCCACTCCCAGATCTGGGTAAAGGGATCCCTGTTGTAATTCATTTTCGATAGCGAGAGCTAGAAGAACCTCATTTTGGCAGAGGTCATGAAGCAGCTGGGCTAAGGATGGGATCTTCACATGAGACAGTAGTGTCACCTTCCATACAACATCAAGCCCTTCACAGATGAGGTATTGTGCGACATTGTTCCCCTTGAAGTTTGTGATGTATTGTTAGGCCAACCATACTTATGGAAGCGACATGCTGTATATGAATCAAGGCCCCTTGCTGTTATTATTACTTTGGGAAATAAATTGTACAGGATACCAGAGGTAGCACCGCCTACCGCCATCTCTTTGGTTATTGCAAAACAATGTAGTAAGCTCATTTCCAAAACCAAGAAATTCATTTTCTTGATGATACGCCCTTAAGACAAGAAGAAGATGGTGGGCACAACCTCTAGACAAGGCCCCTCCACATGACAACTCCAGATGGACAAGGTCGTGGAGGAGCATAAGGACATCTTCACCTCCCCCACAGGGGTTCCTCTGCATTGTAAGGTCAAGCACTCCATTGATCTGACCCCAGGTGCATCGCTACCCAATGGACCAATCTATCAACCCTCCATTCTAGAGAACGATGAAATCAAGAGGTAGATTCAGGAGCTACTACAGAAAAGTCACATCCACTCGATTTCGTCACCCTATGGGAGCCTGATCGTGTTGGTACAGAAAAAGGATGGGACTTGGAGACTCTATATTGACTATCGGGTGTTGAACAAGATCACTGTCCATAACAGGTACCTAATCCCATGGATTGATGACCTCTTGGACCAGCTGAAGCGGGAAAAATATTTTAGCAAGATAGATTGGAAGTCAGGATATCACCAGGTACCAATTGAGCCCTCCGATGTGTGGAAGACTACCTTCAAAGCTAAGGAGGGCTTTTTCGAATGGTTGGTTATGCCTTTCGGATTGACGAAAGCTCCTGCAACCTTCATGAGGCTAATGGATGACATCTTGCTACCATTCACTAACTCATTTATAGTGGTATACTTAGATGACATCTTGATCTTCAGCCAGAGTTGGGAAGAGCACCTCCACCACATCCGACAGGTTCTCCAAACATTGCGGCAACACAAGTTATGTGCCAATTTGGAGAAATGCACTTTTGGCATGACCCAGGTTCAATATCTGGATACATTATTGATGAATAGAGGGTGCATGTGGACCCGGCCAAGATCCAAGTCATTCAGGATTGGCCCTCTCCAATGACTCTAATGGAGCTCTGCAGCTTTCTAGGTCTTGCCAACTTCTACTGTAGGTTCATGTTGGGATTTTCTCATATCACTTGGCCCTTCTGTCAAGTCACTAGAGGAGGAGTGAAAGAAAAATTCTTTTGGTCTGAATCTCAATAGAAGGTATTCACAGAGTTGAAATATCACCTCTACTCGGTACAGTGCTCGCATTGCCAGAATTGCAACAACCATTTGAGGTCGAGATAGATGCCTCTGACTATGCTATTGGGGTAGTCCTTACTCAACACAGGCATCCAATGGCATATCACAGTGAGACACTTTCAGACACAGTCTGGAAGTATCCCAATTATGATAAAGAAATGTGTTCCATTATGCAGGCCTGCCGACAATGGAAACATTACATTTTGGGGAAGGAAATGGTCATCCACATAGACCACCAACCCTTCCAGTTCATACAGACCCAAGTGAAATTGCAGAATGATCGCCATCAGAAATGGTCCACATATCTGCAATAGCTCCATTTGAATATCAAGTATTAGAAGGGCAGTACTAATAATGTTGTAGATTGCCTTAGTCGACCACCAATCATGTCATTAACCACCATGCTCAACTGTTTTGGGCACGAGACTGCTGATTGACCACTTCTCTACAAAAGTGACCTAGAATTCGACCACACATACCAGACACTCTTGGAGGGTCAGCATGTTCCATATTTTCACCTCCAGGATGCCTTGTTATGCCACCTGGGTCACCATTGTGTTCCTTCAAGTGAGCGTGCCAAGATGATTTTGGAAGCACACTACAGTTGAGTTGCTGGGCATTTTGCAGTCGAGAAAATGGTGGCGGTACTGTAGAAGTATTTCTATTGGCTGAATCTTCAACAGGATGTCAGGAAGTACATCAGATCATGCATTGCTTGCGCCATTGCCAAACTGACAGTCAAGAAGCAAGGCCTCTATACCCCACTATGTACCCCTAGTCGACCTTGGGAATCCATCTCCATGGATTACATGTTAGGCCTTCCCTCCACTAAGCATGGAAACAGCTGTTCTTTTGTGGTTGTCAACAGGTTCTCAAAGATGGCCATTCTGGCAGCCTGTAAGAAGAATATCACCGCAAAAGCCACTGCTAAACTCTTCTTTGAATGAGTGTTGGTACACTTTGGGATCCCACAGTCTATCATCTCATATCGGGACAGTAGGTTTCTCAGTACATTTTCGTCGAGTCTGTGGTCGATGCTAAAAACCAAACTCACTATGTCCATAGCCTTCCATCCTCAGATTGATGGCTAGACAGAGGTTGTCAATAGGATGATTGTACACATTATGTGCATGTACAACTCAAAGCATCCACATACATGCGACAAGAGCCTCCCCTATGTTCAGCATAGCTGCAACCGGGCTCTCCACAGCTCGACTGGCCACAACCCTTTTTAGGCAGGCTTGGGATTCTAGCCTCTATCTCCCATTGATGTGGCCATGCCATTTGCAACTACTCACGCAGGTTCAGCTCATGTCTAGTCTGAAATAGATAAGGAAAACAGATTCATTGAGCACATCCAACATATTCACCAGTAATTCCATGACATTCTAGAGAAATAAAATGCCAAGTACAAGCAGCGACATGATCAACATTGGCTGCCACACAAGTTTCAGGTGGGCAGCAAAGTCTGGTTTCATTTGCAAAAGGAACGCCTTACTGGAGCCTATCAGAAACTTAGGCCACTTCGATATGGTGCTTACACCATTACCAAGGCTGTGGGAGATAATGAATTTGAGCTCTACATTCCCCCATTCCTTAGCTTGCACCCAATGTTCAATGTGGACCACCTTCGGCCATACTTTCCACCATTACTAGACACATCCAACATTGTAGAATAGCACACACCCACAGAGTTAAATCCAGATTGCATGGAACAAGCTATGACTGATTGGATCATGGACACACAGATCAAGAACACTCGCTAGTAGAACATCCAATTGTGTCGATCTATCAAAGTAGGCCAACTCCTTCACCAGGGCAAGTGGCTCACCAAGGACCAAGTTCAACAAAAGTTTCCTCATCTTATGGAGGAACTCAATGCAATGGGGACCATTGCTTCCTAAGGGGGGAGGAATGATCCAGGTGGATATTGGTGGCCACTTGCCAAGTCCACTTGTATCCCCACCATGGTTTCTTTTGACTCTTCAGGTTCCTTAATTGTAGCACAATTTACTATTTTTAGAAAATTTTCAGGTCCTGAACTTCTAGAGCCTTTTTGAGGCCCTAAATGAAGTTTTTTGGGGAAAGTAGGAGCAACATGGGTCTATGGACGAATGTTGCTCTTCCCAAAGCTGTATTTCTTGGATAGATCTTTCTAACGAGTTATTGTACGCATCAAATGGAGATCGTATGCCAAAGTTACGACCCAGGGAAGTTGATGTACCAATTTACCCAAACGGGGCCCACTGTTTGGCATTTCATCTTCTAGGGTTAGGTTTTTGGATGTTTAGGGTTTTCCATTGTTTCTAAACAATAAATAGGCCTTCAAACCTCATTGTAACACAGTTCAAAGGCATGTAGCCACCACATCTCTTCTCAGAGATAAGCTACCATCGCCCTAGCTGTTTATTTCCATTTTCTGTTTGTAAGCATATCTCAATATTTTACATTAATGAAATGAAGTACTATTTAAGATGGATCTTTTGTTTATGGTTATCTCTATAATTTGTAGTGTTCCTTTTTAAATTTGGATCAATTACTGCAATACTGGTGCTCACCACTTTTGGCGCCATTGCCACAGAAACGTCAGAGTATTGTGTGATTACTGCTTTTCTTCTATTTCCTACTGCAACATTCTGCTAAGTAGTTTATTTCAGCAAATGTAGAGTAGTTGTTTCTTTCAATTCCTGCATTTCCTTGCTTTCATTTCAATTCTACAATTTCCATTCCGGGGAATGTAGATTAGCTATTTCGTTGCTTTCATTTCAATTCTGCAATTTCCATTCCAGGAAAAGTAAATTAGTCATTTCCTTTCTTTCACTTCAATTCCACAATTTCCATTCCAACAAAATTAGATTAGTCATTTCCTTTCTGCATTTCATTTACTTTCCTTTTTAGTTCTACAATTTCATTTCAGCAAGTTCATTTCATTTGGTTGCAATTTGTTTATTCAATCAATTTCAGTTTTGCAGGTACAAGCAGTGAGAAAAAACAAAAACCAACCAATAAAAATTTTCCTTTCATTGCTCGTAGGAACAGAGATAATTCAAGAAAATTCTTACCCAACACCCCCACCACATCACATAGTCACCCTTCTCTCTTCTTTGGTAGCAGTGATCAAGAAGAACCTTTAGGTGAACAACCAAAGATATTTGAAGAACCTATAGGGGAAGAAGAAGAAGAAAACATCCCTCCTGAGACAATGGCTGAAAACAGAAATGCTAGGGGGAATGGAGAAAGAGTAGAGGGTACCTATCCCATCCGAGAGACTAATGGGGACACTAAAATGAAAAACATAAGCCTTTCAGCCCTACCTCACTTCCATGGATTGACTACAAAAGATCCTGACACCTTTTTGTTTGAGTTTGTAGTTATCTGTCGAACCTATGACTATGCAGAAGATGACTAAAAGTTGAAACTATTTTCTTCTACCATCAAGGATGCAACATTGCACTGATTCATGGGGTTACCTGGTAGTAGCATCACAACTTGGGCTCAGATGCAGCAAGCCTTCAATAACAAATATCGAGACTATTGTAGGTCAAAAGACACCAAGGAATAAATCTTCTGAATGACCATGGGAAGTGATGAATCATTGGAATATTATGAAGAGAGGTTCTAGCTCAGTTATAAAAAGGCTAGGTGCACACTTGACCTCGAATCGCTGAAGTTGGTCCTACCCAGGGGAATTCCAGAAGACCTTCTAGACACCCTCCATCCGCTAGCTAGGGGAGACATCTACCAAATACCTTATGAAGACATAAAGATTGTTTTTAGAAATCATTCTAGGGAAACCAGAAAGAGAGGTAGGCAGAGTCAACCCATAGCTAGTACCTCCTCATCTAGTTCATCCATAAAAGATGAACTTGAAGACATGTTAGAATACTTCAAGAGTGAAATGCTACAGACTCTTGTCAATGCAAATGGATACCTTGCATATCAAAAGGAAACAAGAGGAAGTAGAGAGGGATTTGGCCATTTTTTGTCCTAGGTGCACCAGAAAGCATCCTAGGAACGAATGTCCATTAAAATCCATAGAGGTTTGTTCAATCTGTGAAGAAGATCATTCTACAGATAAGTGCCCTTCCTTGCTCTGACTTAAAGCTGTATACCAGGGGGCCAAAGGAGCCATTGAACCACTCTATTTCATGAACCAAAGGAGACCACATGGACCTAGACCATACTAGCAGGGAATGCAAGGGACATCTCAGGCATACTACAACCCCAACCAAGCCACTTCCATACCTTCTTGGGCCCCCCCTACTCATCCTTCCTGGTCCACACCTCCTCCTTGGTCCTATCCATCTCAGTATCATGACCAACCAGCCACTCATTCATTTCAATCCTATGCTCAGCCACAACCTCAGTGGAATGCATCTCATCAGGGGTGGAGGCCCTAGTACAACTCTCCTCCCACTCTTTTGCCTCCACCACCTGCTCAACCACAACCATTGCCTCCTGCTCCAACAAGACAACCCAAAATGTCTATTCAACTGAACCCAAACCCGAACAACAAACAAGCTCAGCAAGTATATAGTGGGGAGCCATCACGCCCAACCTATGTTGTGGACAGTCAGGAGATTAACCTATGATCTGAGAAGGTTCTCCAAGATATCTAGCCTCCCCCTTAGGAGGTTGAGGAAGATAAAGAGGAAAGTGAGCCAAAAGCAATTCCACCCTTTCCTAAGAGACTATCTGGAACAACACAACCCACCCTAGAAGAAACTGAACTTCTGGGAGAATTGAAATAGTTATGTGTAAAGATACCACTTCTCCAAGCCATAAAAGGATGTGCTTATATGCAATAAGATGATCAAAGAGAAGATCTTCATGCATCCAAGTAGGCACAAAAGGTATGCCCAAACCATCAATGTCATAGGACAACTGTCCAACCTGATGTTGGGGTAGGTAATTTGCTGAAATATCTAGACCCTGGAAGCCTAGTAGTTGATGTCCACATCAATGGCACCATGATTCCACATACGTTGATTGATCTGGGAGGTGCCATTAATGTGATGACAAAGGACACCATACTCAAGCTCAAACTCTAGGTCTCCTTGAGAAAGACCACGACAGTACTACAGCTAGCAGACCGCTCCACCATGACCCCTGAAGGGATTGTGGAGGATGTGATAGTATCCATTGATTCTTAGGAGTACCCTGCTAATTTCCTAGTTCTCTATCCAAAGGAAAATTTCACTGGGTATCCTCTCATCTTGGGAAGACCCTCGTTGGCCACCGTTGATGCCTACATCAGTTGATGGGCTGGGAACATGACCATCAAGAACAAGCATATGTCCAAACAGCTAATCGTATACCCTCTTGCCCAACCCCTCCTAGAACATGATCTACCTCTCTGGTTGGAGGAGAAGGATGAAGATAAAGTCTATTCTGCACCACTGTGTGTAATAGAAACTATCATGGGGGGGAACCGCAAAATTAGGATGATATCATTGGAGATTTAATTCAGAATCCACCCCCCAGTATTTTTCCATTAGAAGATCTAGTGAAAGAACCCAAGAAAATCCCCTAACTAATCTCTGTGTGGCCGACCCAACCTCTCTCCATGTTAAGAATATAGAGTTCGACCCAGAAAGAACCTTGAAAATCAACTCATCCCTATCCACCTCCCAAGAGAAGGAACTGTGCAGCTTATTAAGAAAACATTTAGATGCCTTTGCCTAGAGTTATAAGGAGATGAATGGAGTGCACCCTTCAGTATGTACTCATCATATATACATTAAGGAAGATCGAAAACTAGTCAGGAAGCCTCAAAGGAGGATGAATCTAGCCGTTAAAGACATTTTTAAGGAAGAATTACAAAAACTACTTGATGTAGGATTCATCTACCCCATCTCTTATAGTGAATGGGTCTCTCCTTTGGTGCTAGTGCCAAAGAAAAATGGTAAGTGAAGAATCTGTTTCAATTATTGGGAGCTGAACAAGGCCACTAAAAGGGACCATTTTCCTCTACCTTTCATAGATCAAGTGCTACATGGTTTGGCAGGGAAAAGTTTTTCTCCTTCCTAGATTGGTTTAGCGAGTATAATCAAATTCAAATTAGCTGGGAAGACAAAGATAAGACCACTTTCACTTGCCTTGGGGTACCTTTGCATATCGGGTCCTTCCTTTTGGTTTATGCAGTGCTCTAACCACTTTCCAGAGAGCAGTATTGGGTATATTTTTTGAACTGGTTCATGATGCAGTGGAAATATATATGGATGATTTTACTCCTTATGGTCTAACTTTCAAGAAGCTTTATCTAACCTATGGAAAGCTTTGGACAAGTGAATTGAAATGAACCTATCTCTCAGTCCAGAAAAATGTGAATTCTTGATGACTGAAGGGACCGTGCTAGGTCATGAAATATCTCAACAAGGATTACAGGTGGACCCCAACAAAATTGTCGTCATCCAAAGGGTCCCACCTCCTCAAAAGGTGAAAGATGTCCAAAGTTTTCTAGGCTTAGCAGGATATTACAGAAGATTCATTAAAAATTTCAGTAAGTTAGCCTCTCCATTGTTTGGTCTTTTGGGAAAATATGCCGGGTTCATATGGACTGAAAACTATGAAGAAGCCTTAGATACCTTGAAAAGCAAACTTGTGATTGCCCTAATTTTGAGAGGCCCAAACTGGGCCCTACCTGTCCACATTCACACAGATGCCTCGAACAAAAAAATAGGAGCAACCTTGGGACAAATTGATGAAAAGTTACCTTATGGCATATACTTTATAAGTAAAATTTTTTCAAAGGCAGAGTTAAACTTCACCGAGAAGGAACTCCTAGCTGTAGTGCATTCATTAAATAAATTCAGAAATTACATCATAGGCTATCATACCTTTGTACACATTGATCATGCTACAATTAGGTATTTAATGAATAAACTAGATGTAAATGCTCACATTATTAGATGGTTTCTTTTACTGCAGCAGTTTGATTTAACCATTGTTGATAAGCCTGGTAAAGAAAATGTTGTTGCTAACTTTTTATCTAGAGTAAATTTGCCTGCAGGTGAGGAAGGAATGGTGAATGATCAAATGCCAGATGAACACCTATTTTCCATCTCAGTACTCTCTCCATGGTTTGTTGATATAGTAGATTACTTGGTTTCAACACAGTTCCCACCACACCTGTCCTCGAAAAAGAAGAGCAAGATAAATGAGGAAAAGTGCCCCTTTCACATGGATTGGGGGCAATATCTTCAAACTTTGCCTAGATCAGATCTTGAGAAGATGTGTTAGGGAGGAGGAAGTTTTTGACATTTTCCTGACTTGCAATGATGGGCCTTATGGAGGCCATTTTGCAGTAAAGAGAACCACCTTCAAAATCTTGCAAGCAGGCTACTATTGACCCACTCTTCATCAATATGTGAAGAGATATACCAGCCAATGAGATCAGTGCCAAAGGATGGGGAAACATACTCCAAATGATGAGATGCCCATGCAACCTCAAGTGAATTTTGAGCCATATGAGAAGTGGGGCATGGACTTTGTAGGTCCTATGAACCCTCCTTCAAAACAAAGGCAATACATCATTGTGTGCACTGATTATCTGACAAAATGGGCAGAGACAAAAGCAATCAAGGCAGCAACAGAGGAAAAGGTAACTGAGTTTTTAAGAGAGAACATATTCTATAAGTTTGGGTATCTAAGAGAACTGGTTACAGATCAAGGCAATCAGTTCACTTCCAATTTGATTGAAGACCTACTCACACATCATAAAATCAAGCACAGGACTTCCACCCCTTACCATCCACAAGCCAATGGGTAGGTGGAAGTCACTAATAGAGCTTTGGAAGGAATTCTAACCAAGGTAGTGAGTAGTAGAAGAAAATATTGGGTGGATAGACTAGTTGAGGCCACTTGGGCCTACAACACAACATCCAAGACCATTACAGGGTTCACACCCTATGAACTGGTGTACGCGAAGAAGGCTTTATTGTCAATAGAATTTGAATACAATACACTAAATACAGTAGCTCAGTTGGACCTAGACCTCAGCCATGCACAGAGGGAAAGGCTACTCCAGCTCAATGGATTGGATGAACAAAGATTGCAGGCCCTTCTCCACATAGAGGTAGTCTAGCTTCAAAGGAAAATGTGGCATGATAAAAATATCACGTAGAAATAATTCCAAGAGGGAGATTGGGCACTGCTCTATGACTCAAGGCATAAAGACTTCAAAGGCAAGTCGACGACAAGATGGATGGGACCCTACGCTGTGGAAAAAGGCAATGACAATGGTTTAGTTCTGATCAGAACCATTGATGAGGAAGCCATCTCCATGCTTGTCAATGCTCATAGGTTGAAAATTTACAAGAAGCCCCTCTCCAAGTGAGAGTTCATTGAAGATCTAAATAAGACAGTGTTGGTAGTGGAGTAGGTCTCAACCTCCACTCCACCCACTCACTAAAGAAGTAGAAAAAATAAAAATAATAAGGACTCAAGTGAAAACCTCCATGAGGCACTTCAGTCCCATCATTGGGTTGAAAACCTCTTTTGAGGCGGCCCAATGATGAAAAAAACAAAAAGAAGTGAGAGAATAAGATCCCTAGGTGAAAACCTCCCTTGGAGGCACTCAGGGCAGGCAATTAGGGTGAAAACCTCCTTGAGGTGCCCTAGTTGTCTTTAAAAAAAAAACAGAAAAAACAGAGAAAAGAAGGAAGAGGAAATTGACTTTTAAAATGCATTGCAGGTTACAGGTGGACCACAGGAAGTAAGAGAAGATGCCAAAAAGCCTATTTCACCTCCTCCATACTCTTCTCAATCATTTATGACCTTTCTTCCACCTCATTGTGTGTTTTTTCCGAACACTGTGTATCCTACAGAAGGCCCTGTGTGTTCTACAAGAGGCTTCTGTAGAAATCTAAGAGAGCTTGAAATGGATTTTAAAAATAGTTTGAGGAGTTGGAAAGTTTCATGAAGAGAATGTAGACCCTCCTATAACTATCCACCCTCTTGGTCATCCATCCCACACCTGCACCACCTCATTATCATGGATTTCTTTCCTTCCTGCTAAAAAAAACATATAAACCAGTTCTTAGAAAAGAACAAAGAAATAAAAAGAACATCACCTCCAAAGCTCACCTGCGGCTTACCAAATACCTCTCCATCACCATCAGCATCTTTGGTAGCATCCTCACAGCTCCCAGCACAAGAATCAACTAAAAATTTTAAAGGGAGAAGCAGCTACAGGTGCTCCTGTAGGATTTTCTGTATCAGTCGATCCCCTTAAAATCAAGCCATAGCAGCAAAATAGGTGCAACCATAGGATGGAAGAGGATGTCTGAAGCCAAATCCAACCAGAAGGTACCTGCACAAAGAAAACAAGCCACACATTAGGGAGCAAAAAGCATACATCAGAGGATATATAGGCATGTAACAATTGAAAAAGGAGCATGCAACAACAAAGGAACCAAGATGCACCACAACACGAACATTCTACTTGCAGGTAAGTGTCTAACCCTCTCCTCCGTTGGATCTATGTAATTCAAAAATATGCATAATCGAATGAGATGGTTAGGGTTGAATGAGAAAAGGTGGCCATTTAACTAGCCACCCTCATCCAGTTGACTACGCTCATCCAGAGATGCCACCACACGTGTGCCTAGTCAAGTCATGAAAAATCCAAAGGATAGGTAGCAGAGGTTA